>Ga0209061_1000205_pt1 | contig 185822 bp, 169 predicted proteins | sample Coa_R1_10_FD_187157 | JGI IMG/M metagenome (GOLD analysis project Ga0209061, IMG submission 187157) | Surface soil microbial communities from Centralia Pennsylvania, which are recovering from an underground coalmine fire - Coalmine... | ecosystem: Environmental > Terrestrial > Soil >... | reverse complement strand
GGCCGCAGATCGCGAACCCGGCGCCGGCTCCCGGGCTGTCAGTATGCCCGTTACCAGGAATCATGGCGCACCAAGATCATCTACCGAGGCAGGGATCAGCTCACCGCCCTATTCGCGGAATCGGGTCTGACGACACGGAAGGCTTGAGGCGCCGACGTCTCGAAGCGCTCGAAGTAAAGATGCAGGTGCAGCGGAACGAGTCTACCGAGCAGGCGCTGCCGCAGGTCAGACCTGGCCGCGGACGTGAGCGGACGCTCATGGGAAGTGCCCGGCGGCAGCGTAGTCAACGCTGGTTTCCATGGCTCGGCCTCGCGACCAGGCTCGGCCAGCTGACGACGGTCCGTCCCGCGACGCCGGGCAGCGGCAGGGCCAGCGCTTCCGCGGCGACCGCATCGCGGTCGCCGCGCGACAGCCGCCGCCAGGGCCGCATCGTCATCACCGTGTCCGCGCACCGCCAGGTACCGGCAAGCTCTCTCTCCCCCCGAGCAGGAGACCCCAAGGACAGGCCCGTGGGGTCAACAGCGCGCGGCGGTGGCTGGCGTCTGGGACCATCAGGTCGCGGTCGGCGCCGTGGTAATAGGCGTCGCCGCTGGGAAGCAGCCGCGCGCACTCCGGTGCCAGCCCACCGACCGAACGCCTCCAGGGTGGCGGGTCCGTAGATATGCCGGTACCGCCGGGCGAACTCAAGCCGGGCAGCGCGCGGGCCGGCCCCGGGCCGCGGCACGGGCCCAGACTTCCGAGCGCCGCGCGCCGTCCCACCGGATCAGGACCGCTCCGCTGCCGCCCACCAGAGACCGCCGGGCTGCACGCCGAGCGCGCGGCCCGGGGGATGCTGTCCTGCAGCCCGGCCCAGATGAATATCGGCAGGGTGCCTGCGCCGAGATGGGACCGGTCATACGGGCAGGAGGACGCCTGCGGCGCGGAGGCCGGTGATGTGGTCGCGGATGGCGCGGGGCTGGGGGCCGCCGCGGATGAGGATGCCGCATTCGAGGTTGGTTTCCATGGCGCGGCTGGTGAGGTTGGCGCTGCCGACGAGGGCGATGCGGTCGTCGACGACGATGATCTTGGCGTGCAGGGCGGCTCCCGGCGGCCGCCGGGCCGCGGGCCAGTGCAGGCGGGTCGCGTGCAGGCCGGGGAACGGCGCGGCCTCCGGGGCGTAGCCGGGGTTGTCGGCGTGCCGTTCGGCCAGCAGGGTGATGGACACGCCGCGGGCGGACGCGGCCTGCAGCGCGGCGCTGATTCCCTGTTCGGTCTGGGTGGCGTAGCTGACGAGCAGGATCTCGCGGCGGGCCTGCTCGATGAGGTCGGTGACGGCGGCGGCGGTGAGCCGGCCGGTGGTCACTGCCGATTCCGGTCCGGTCCACACGACGTCGACCGACTGGTTCCGGCGGGCCTGCTCGATGGCGCGGGCCGCGCCGGCCAGCAGCCCGGCGAGATAGGCCGGGCCGGCGCGGTCGATCCAGGCCAGGAGCTCGTCGCAGGCGGTCCTGACGACCGGGGCCGCCGTGGCCGCGCGCAGCGCGCGGACGGCGGGGGCGCCGACCAGCGCGGCGCGGGCCAGGCCGCCGACGTCGGCGGCGGGCAGGCGCCCGGCGAGCCGGGCGGCCCAGTCCGCGGCGTCCTCGCCGGCTGCGGCTGGGTGCCCGGTCGCGGTCATGACGCGGTCCGCGCTCAGCCGGCCCGGAACGCCAGGCCGTCGCCGGTCAGGTCGGCCAGGACGGCGCGGTCGAGCCACCTGTTGCCGGCCTCGCAGCTGGTCTCGGAGGCGAACAGGCAGGCGTGGCAGGCGGCGGCGTGCAGGGCGGTGGACGGGTAGATCGGGATGTGCTCGGCGCACAGCGGGTCCGACGAGCAGCGCTCGGCGTCCTCCAGCGCCTGGCGCAGCAGCCGTTCCAGGTGGTGCGGCTCGCCGAGCGCGACCAGCCCGCCGAGGGTGCCCTCGCTGTCGCTGGCGGCGGTGGAGATGAGCACCCCGGCGGTGGGGGCGTCCGGCGTGCCGAGGTAGATGCGTTCCCGCAGGCTGGCCGAGGAGTAGCCGCATTCAAGGGCGGCCTGGCGGATCAGCATGTGGCTGAGGGTGTGGATGAGCGTCAGCCTGGGGATCGGGAAGCCGGGCCATGCCGCCTGGTCGCGGTCCGCGGCCCAGCGCTGGTAGGCGGCGCGCAGCGCCTCGATGCGGGGATGCCCTGCGGCCTGCTCGGCCCACCGTGCCACGGCGTCCTCGCGGAGCTGCAGGAAGATGCCCTCGCCGCGCTGCTCGACGGCCGGGACCCACTCGGCCGGGCCGCGGGCGAGCGGGACCCGGCGGACCGGCTGGAGGTCGTCGCGCTCGGGGGCGGCCAGCCGGGTGAACCCGACCAGGGCGCGGACCTCCCGCAGCCTGCTGACCAGCACCACCTGGTCCAGCAGTCGGCCGTAGCCGGGCGGGCTCGCGGTGGGGGTGGCGCGGAAGTCGGCATCCTGCCGCTCGGTGGTCGGGCGGGACAGCAGCTGCCATTCGGCGTCGCGCAGCCCGGCGGGCTGCGGGACCGCGGCGGGGCCGCCGGCGGCGCGCAGCTTCTCGATCACCGCCCACACCTCGTGGGTCGGGTAGCCGCGCAAGGCCCGCATCGCGTCCATGCCGTCGATGATCGCCTGGGCCACCTGGGCGTCGGGCTGGGCGCCGAGGACGGCCCAGTGCGCAGCGACGAGGTCGTCGAGGCTGCCGCCTTGCGGCAGGTGCAGCGCGCTGGCGGTGACGCCGAACCACAGGTTGCTCGCGCCGAGCACGATCAGCCGCAGCCTGTTGCCGCAGGCGTCGAAGCGCTGCAGGTGCGGGTGGCGGCCCCGGCAGGCGGGCAGCTTCTGGAAGCCGTCCCGGCCGGCCGCTTCGGCGATGTTGCGGCTGGCGCCGCACGCGCAGCGCACGGTCACCCGCGGCCCGAGCGTGCTGGCCGCATCCGACATGGACAGCTGCGGCCCGCCGCAGATCCCGCCGGCGCGGCCGACGTGCACGTACTCGACGTAGGGGAAGTCATCCAGGTGGCCGTCCTCGCAGACGACCAGAAACCGCGCGGGCACGCAGGGCCGCCGACTGGCCATCCGGGTCTGGCCCTGGCGCGGGCAGTGCACGTGCACGAACTTGGCCAGGTCGGGGCGGCGGCCCCAGCGGTGCACCAGCTCGAACAGGCCGGGCGGGTCCAGCGGGCCGAGCCGGTAGCAGCGAGGGCAGCGGACCCAGCGGGGGAACGGGGTGACCGGCACGCCGACCCGGGTGTACGGGTCGTCGCTGTCCTTCGGATCCCACGGCGCGTGCCGCAGCGCCCGCACCTGCGGGCCGAGCACCCGGCGGACCGCGTCCAGCAGCCGGGGCTCGGTGATGGTGTCCTGGTGTTCCGGGTGCCACGCGTCCAGGCCGCGGACGATCACGCTCATCGACGGCAGGTCGGCGACCGCGCCCACCCCGGTGGTGGTGACCAGGTGGCTGGGCCGGATCTGGCCGATCCGGGTGGGGGCGCGCTGGCCGGCGCCTGCTCGTGCCGGGACGGTCATGACGCGGGGCTCCGGTCGTAGCTCCAGGCCCGGGCCTCGGGCAGGCTGCGGTCGTCCCGGTCCAGCTGCAGGATGATCTCCGGCTCGACCTCGCGCAGGCTCAGCGGCGCCGACCACAGGTCCCAGCCGCCGGCGTCCGGGTCGCGGAGCAGGCCGGTCACGTCGGCGGCGGCCTGGTAGCCGAGCAGGCCGGCCTGCTGCGCCCGGCGGCGGCGGCGCCAGGAATCCAGCCGGTGCCGCAGCTCGCGCGCCACCTGATCGGCCCGCTGCCGGTCGTGGGTGACCTGCCCGGCGCGCTGCTCGATCGCGGCGGCCAGCGCGTCCACCCCCGGCCCGGACAGCGGCACCGTGTGCGCGGCCGCGTTCGGCAGCGCGGCGATGCCGCAGTGGCGGATCGCGGTGACCAGCACCCCGGTCAGGCCCCGGTCCAGCGCCCGGTCGCTGAACGGCGTGGTGGTCAGCCCCTCCACCCGCAGGCCGAACGTCGCGTGGTCGTAGCCGAACGACTCGTAGTGCGCCAGGTCCCGCGGCCTGCTCCACTGGTAGATGGTGACCGCCAGGCCCGGGCGCTCCCGGTCGCGGCCGATCCGGGAGGTGGCCTGGATGTACTCGGCGGTGTTCTTCGGCTGCCCGGAGCCTGTCAAGTCGCGGCGGAACCGGTCCATCGCGGCGGTGGAGTCGAAGGCCGGGTCGAACCTGCGCTCCAGCTCCGCCCGCGTCTCCGCGATCCGGCTGCCGGGCATCCGCCCGGTCAGCTCGTCCACCCGCGGCGCCCGCCGCCGGGTCCGCACCTGCTGGCTGCGCAGCCGGTCGGCCACGTCGTCCTCCACCAGGCGGCGCATGCCGGCCAGCTCCCGGGTCGAGGTGAAGTAGTCCACCACGGTCATGTAGGGGTCAGCGGCCATGCCGTACCGGTCCAGCAGGAACTGGGCGTGCTCCATCAGCGCGGACACCACCCGGATCTCCACCGACTTCAGCCGCTCCCCCGGGGCGAGCACCCCGCGGTACCGGCGGCCCGGCGCCCGCGGGGACGGTGGCTCGGTGGCGGAGAAGAACGTGTCGCCCGCGTCCAGCACCGGCGGCGGGAACACGGTCAGCCCGCGGGCGAACACCTGCTCGGCCTGGTCGCGGGCGCGGCGCACCGTGGCGGTCGAGGCGACCAGCACCGGCCGGACCGCCCGGCCGCCGCGCGGGTAGCTGCACAGCCGGTCCACCGCCGTCTCGTACAGCCCGACCATCGAGCCGAGCGCGTCGCTGATCAGGTGCAGCTCGTCATGGATGATCAGGTCCGGCGGCCGCAGCCGGATCGCCGGCCGCGCCTCGGCGGCGGGCAGCCGCTCCCGGCGCAGCCACTCGCACGCGCACACCAGCGCCGCGGCGCGCTGGAACTGCTGCGCGGTCAGCAGCCGCAGCGTGTACCGCATCAGCACCGCCACCCCCCGGGTGCCGTCCCGCTCGTCCTCCCCCGACCCGGTGATGCCCTGCAGGCGGCGGATCGCGAACGTGTACGCGGCCAGGCCCAGGTACGCCTCGGCGCCGACGACGTTCCGGCCCCGACGTTCCGGCCTCGGCGCCCGCGGCTCACTGCTTCTGCCGGGTCGGCCCGGTTGCCGGGTGGACGCGGGCCGCGATGTCCACGGCGGGCCGGAGGTCGGGGATGATGTCGCCGGGGCGGAGCGTCCAGCCCCACTCCCGGTCCTGGTCGCCCCAGGTCTCCTCCAGTCCCGGGTACGGGCTGGCCAGCGACAGGGCGGCCGGGTGGTACGGCAGCTTGACCGCGAGCCGTACCGGCTTCCGCCAGGTCAGGTCGACCAGCAGCGTGACATAGCCGCCGGGTCGCCTGACGGCGATGTAGCCCTTGCGGAACACCGCCTGCCAGGGCAGATCCCGCTCGGCGATCGCCTCGGTGAGCAAGTCCACCAGCTGCCGGCCGAGCTGGAGCCGGTCATCAGGGACCCCGAGTTCGGCAGCGTAGCGATCCCAGTCCCACTGCTGCCTGCCGACCAGGGCGACCGGCGGCTGATCGCCGGCCCGGATCGCGTCCTCGTCGGGGATCTCGATGAGCGCGGACAGCTCCGCGGCGGTGATCCGCTGCGCCGGGTCGGCGGCGCCGCCGGCGTCGAAGCGGACGCCCTCGTCCCGGAGCACGCCGACCGGGTCGCGCCGGTCGCCCGGGCTCTCCCAGCGGAAATCCGGACGCGGCCTGCCGTCGGAATCCAGGACCCGGTAGGCGTTGCCCAGGCCGGGCCGTGCCGGCGAGGTGCCGGCCCGCCGCCACGGCGGCGGTGCCGCCGAGCTGGGCAAGGTCGCCAACAGTGGTCCAGCGGCCGCGCGGCACGGCCACGATGGCGGCATTGATGCCACACCCCGTCGTACACCGCGGCCGCTCTCGTCTGCAGCAGCATGAAGATCAGGTTGCGCAGCAGGTCCGCCTGGGTGAGGTTGACGCCGGTCGCGTTCAGCGACTGGAAGATGCGGTGCGCGTTGTCCCCCGGGCCTGTCGTGATATCGACAACCGCGAGCCGCTCCACCACGATCCCGGTCAGGCGGTGCACGTCGAGCGGCTCCGCATCGGGCCCCGCCAGCTCCATCTGGCTGCGGAAGAACCGGTACGCCTGGCCGATCGGGTCCTGGCCGCCGGCATCGGCGCCGCGCGCGACACAGGCGAAGAACGGCGAGCGGTCCGCCTGGGTCGGCAGCAGCCGGAAACGCGCGTCGCAGTGCTGGAACTTGTTGATCAGGTACAGCTCGTCGTACCGCTTGATCGCCAGCGGGTCCGTCGCCGCCGCGGCGCCACGAATCGCGCACAACACCAGCATCAGCGTCGTCAGCCGCTGCTGCCCGTCCACGATCAGGTAGGACGCGACGTCGCTTGCCGCCGACGGAACCGGCGACAAGACGATGCTGCCGAGGAAATGGCCCGGCTGGCCTGCCCCGGGGCCGCCAGCGGCGCGCGCGTACTGCTCCAGGATGTCCCGCCACAGCAGCCGGTGCTCGTCGATCCGCCAGGTGTACTGGCGCTGCCACAGAAGCAAGATGCTGGCAGAATGGGCTTCTGGGCCAGGCGTGGTCAGCTCGCGGCACTGAGCGGGCGGATGTCATCGAGCGCGGTGCCCAGCCGGTCCTTCTCGGCCTCCAGGTCGTAGCGGGACTGCAGGTTGAGCCAGAACCGCTCGGAGGTGCCGAAGTAGCGGGACAGGCGCAGCGCGGTGTCCGCGGTGATGCGGCGCTGCCCGTGCGCGATCTCGTTGATCCGCCGGGCCGGGACACCCACGTCCTTGGCCAGCTGGTACTGGCTCACGCCCAGTGGCTTGAGGAACTCCTCCAGCAGGATCTCCCCCGGGTGCACTGGCTGCATGATGGTGTCGGCTACCACGGCCTCCTCCTAGTGGTAATCGGTGATCTCCACGTCCTCCGGCCCCGCGTTAGTCCAGGTGAAGCAGACCCGCCACTGCCGGCTGATGCGAATGCTGTACTGCCCGGCGCGGTCGCCGGTGAGCTTCTCCAGCCGGTTGCCCGGCGGGATGCGCAGGTCCGCCAGGGTCTCGGCGGCGTCGAGCATGGCGAGCTTGCGCCAGGCGACACGCTGTGTAGGGCCGTCCAGCCTGCGGGACCGCTGCCGGTGCCAGATGGCTTCGGTGTCTCTATCCCGGAAGGACCGCAGCACACGCCTCATGATAACGCGAGACGTTATTAACGCCGCCCGGCAGCCGACCAGGCCGGCGATCGTCTCGATCGGCACGTCGCCGCCACGGATCGAGGCCTGCGTGACGCAGCTCACCCGGCGCCCGGCCCGCCCCTCGCGCCCTGCTGCCGACCTGGCGAGCCGGACCGCCAGGTGACGGCCGCAAGCCGCGGTGCCCATGTTCCGGAAGCTTGAATTTTGTCGGAACCTGTCACACACTGGTCACTGTCGGCCTGGCACGGTGCGCGACCGCATCCGGCGCGTGGCTGGCGTGATTCCCGGGACCGGCCGGGGCGGGAAAGCGGGCCAGCGGAGACCACGTTCCGGTCGCCCACGGCGCCAGGGATCGCGTCGAGCGGATGCCCCGACCCGGAGGGAGGATTCGGCGTGGCGGTCTTGGGACGACGGCATGCGATCCTTGCGACCGCCGCAGTGACGGTGGCGGCCACGTTGGCGGGGGTGGGCCTTGCGGCCCAGTCGCGGGCTCAGACAGCGTCCTCGCCGCCGCCGTGCTCGCCGGGCACGCTGGTGCGAACGAGCAGCGGCCCGGTGTGCGGCGTGACGGCCAACGGGCAGACGGACTACCTGGACATACCCTTCGCGGCGCCCCCCGTCGGCGGGCTGCGCTGGCAGCCGCCGCAGCCGCATGCGCCGTGGACCGCCACCTACCAGGCGACCCAGCGCGCCCCGGGATGCGTGTCGCCGGGCTTCCCAGCGGGCACGGTGCAGGCCGGCACGAGCGAGAACTGCCTCTACCTCGAGGTCCAGGAACCGGCCGGCACCCGCCCCGGGCAGAACCTGCCGGTGATGTTCGAGATCCACGGCGGCGGGTTCCTCGGCGAGTTCCGGGATGACGACGGGACCAACCTGATCAACGCGGGCCACGTCATCTACGTGTACGCCGCGTACCGGCTCGGGATCCTCGGGTTCCTGGCGGACAAGGCCCTCGGCCCGCACTCCGGTGACTACGGGCTGCAGGACCAGCAGGCGGCGCTGCGCTGGGTGCGGCAGAACATCGCGGCGTTCGGCGGCAACCCGCACAACGTGACCATCTTCGGGGAGTCCGCCGGCGGGGCCAGCGTGTGCGACCAGGTCGCCTCGCCGAGGGCCAGGGGCCTGTTCCGGCGGGGCATCAGCATCAGCGGCTTCTACAACTTCAATGTCAACACGATCTGGTGGCCGGCGGACTGCAAGTCGAAGCTGCTGACCGAGGCCCAGGCCCAGAAGCTGGGGGCGGCGTTCGCGGCCGCGGTCGGCTGCGGGCACGCCGCCGACGTCGCGGCCTGCCTGCGGGCGGTGCCCGTGGACACGCTGGCCGAGAAGGGCGGGCAGTTCCTCGACCCGTTCGCCGGCGGGGTGATCGGGCCGATCGTCAACGGCACCACGCTGCCCATGTCGCCGGCCCAGGCGTTCAGGACCGGGCACGTCAACAAGGTGGAGCTGATGATCGGGGTGGGCCGGGACGAGTTCAACGGCGGGATCTACACCAACTTCCCCGGCCACACGGTGGTCGCGGACACCCCGGCCCAGTACCGGCAGCTGGTGGGCCAGCAGTTCGGGGCGCTGGCGCGCCAGGTGATGCGGCTGTACCCGCTGCAGCGGTTCCCGTCCCCGGCGCCGTTCATCGCCTACCGCACCATCATGGCGGACGCCTTCAACGTCTGCCCGTCCCTGGCCAGCGACGCCGAGGTCTCGAAGTACATCCCGGTGTATGCCTACCAGGACGACGACTCCGACTCCGCGCCCTCCCCGACCACCACGCCGGAGACGCAGCCGCTCGGGGCCTACCACAGCGCCATCAACCGCCTCGTCCACGATGCCCCCTCGTCGCTGGACCCGAACCAGGCCGCGCTGCAAAGCCAGGTGCTGGCCGAGTGGACGGGGTTCGCCCGCACCGGGCAGCCGACCGTGCCCGGCGCGCCGCTGTGGACGATCTACACCGCGCGGAACCCGGTGGTGATGTCGCTGGTGCCGGCCGGGGACAGCGCGCTCACCCCGGTCACCGCGATCATGGCGCAGCACAACTGCGGCTTCTGGGACGCGGTCAACCAGGCCGCGCCGTGGGCGCCGTAGCCCGCCGGCCGCGCGCGCCGGTCACGGGGCGCGGTGCGGGCCGGCGCCGCTGCGGGCGAGCGGTCAGTTCGTCTTGGTGTTGGGCAGGTGCCTGCCGATGTACCCGACGTAGACCTTCCCGGTGTTGCGGCCATCATGAAAGAAGTGCAGGCGCGGGGCGACGCTGCGGTACTGGCCGAGCTTCAGGTGCTCGCTCATGAACACGCGCCCGCCGGGATGCGCCGACTCCGGGACCGGCAGCATCCGGGGCTCCCGCATCCGCGGCGAGTTTCGTACCGTCTCGCGTTCCGACGACGCGAGCTTCCCCGGGGAGAAGCCGGGCTCGCCCTGGGGTGTCCGCTCACACCAGGCGGCGAAGCTGCCCTGGAAGCTGCCAGCCGCGCAGGCGGCGGCGAAGGCGTCCAGCGCCAGGAGACCCTGCCACGCCACCCGTGCCCACGCCGAGCTGGGCATGTACTGGTCCAGGTAACCTGGGCGCTCTTATCCGCCAGCTCGGCCTGGGCGGTGTCCAGCTCGGCGGCTAGGTCGAGCACCTGCTCGCTCAGGTCGGCTGCCTCGGCGCGGGCTTCCGCCACGCTCCGCCCGGCTTCCTCCAGAAGCTCCTCAACCGCCCGGGCGTCGTGCAGGTCCAGGTTCGACTTGGTCGTCGCCTCGTCGGAGGGCCGGAACGCCACCGGCAGGTGGGCCAGCGCCGGCGGCAGCGGCGCGTTGACCGCGATCTCCCGCGGCAGTACCGCCAGCAGGACCGCGGTCCGGCCCGGATCAGACTGCAGGCGCCGCGACGACAGCACGCGGTGACGCGCCGCGTCGGCCGGGTCGGCCGGGTCGGCAACCGGGAGGAACGTGCGGATTGCGCCGCCAGCCACCCGGTGGGTCGCGCCCCCGAAACGCCGGTTGAACTGGCCAACCACATCCGGCGCCAGCAGGAACGCGCTCGCCAGCCCGACGGTGTACCTCGTCGCGGCCTCCACCAGGCGCCGCCATGACTCGAACGGCTCCGCCGGGCACGGGCTGGCTACGATCGCCGGCAGCCGCCGGTCAGGATCGCATAGCACGTCGATGAGTTCATCGACCGCGTCCTCGGTCCGCACCAGCTGCGGGCCGGGCCGGAGGGCGGCCGGGCCGTCATGCCCGTCCAGCGCCTCAAGCAGCAGCCGGGCCAGGCGCGGCACGTGCGCGACCTGCTTGGGCGCGCCCGGGCCGGGCACGTGCTCGACCTCAAGCCAGACCCAGGTCGAGGCGGGCTGCACAGCCCGCACCACCAGCGTGGTATGCCAGCCGGTCGCATGCTCGCGCAGCCGCCACCGATGCGTCACGCTGCCGTCGGCCGACGTCTGCGCCTCGTAGAGGAGAACCGTCTGGTTGCCGATGACGGGCCGCCCGGCGTCGAGCGCACCCAGGTCGATGTTCTTCCGGGGATCGCCCAGCCACGACCGCAGCTGCTGCCTGGAGGCGGCCGCCACATCTGACACGGCAGCATCGACACGGAACACAGCCCGGTAGCGGCGCTGGCGGAAATCAGCCTCGTCAGGCCGCTGCGGCCGGGCGCCTTGCGCAAGGACGGACGCCATGACACCCCTCCCGTTCTGGCCCTCGGCAGGGCCAGCCGCCGTGACCGCCGCAGCTAGACGGCGGCGGGCAGGCGATCTGACTGACCCCGGCTTCCGGGCACGTCGTGCTGTCCGGCAGCCGGCTGCCCGGAGCATATGCCGCAGCGCCGACATTCCTGGCGACTCGGCGCCCGGAACGGGCGAGGCGGAACTCGCCGCCCTGGCACCAGCGGCTGGCGCCTGTCAGCCGGGGGCCTCGCCGTCCGGCTGCCGTCCGGCGCTACCGGCAGCCGGGGCATGCCCGCCGGCCGGGAGCACCTCGAACGCCGGGTGCCTGGGGGCGATGGCCCGGATCTGGTCGTCGCCCGAGTCGGGCCCGACGCCCGCGAAGAAGACCCCGACCTCTACCCTCCACGTCCTGAGGTAGGCGCGCAGCACCGGCACCTTCTCGCCGTCGGCGAGCTCCCGGCCGCGGAAGCTCTCCGCGCGCCTGCCCAGCCGCAGCTCGCCGGCGCCGGAGGCACGCAGGTTGCGCACCCACTGGGTCTCGCCGCGCGGCGAGACGAGGTAGCGGCGGCCGTCGTGGCGCAGCAGGTTCACCGGCGTGGTCCGCCACCGCCCGCTGGTCCGGCCCGGCACCGCGAGGACCCGCGAGCCGAGGATGCTGACGCCGTGCCCGGTCAGGAAGGCCACCAGCCGGTTGAAGACGTTGCGCGTGAACCAGCCGGGCGCGCGGTAGTAATCGGGCACGCGGCCAGAGTAGCCCGGCAGGCCCGGCCGCGGCCGCCCGCGCACGGGCGCGGCCCGGCCGCGGGCACCAGGCTGCCGTCGCGGCGGGGCCGCCCGGCAGCGCGCGGGTCATGAGCCCGGGCCTTCTCCGTCAGGATTCCCGTCGTCGCCTGAGCCGACCAGCGAGGTGGAGCCGCCGAGGAACACCTCGCCGAGGTCGGGCCGGCTCAGGATCGTGCTTGCCGACTCCGAGACCTGGAGCTGCCCGGAGACCAGGATGTAACCCCAGTCCGCCACCCGCAGGGCCTCGGTCGCCTTCTGCTCGACCAGCAGCACGCCCACCCCGGTGGCGGTCAGCGCGGGAATGTAGCGCTCGAACAGCTCGCTGGTCAGCCTGACCGTGAGCCCGGCGGTCGGTTCGTCGAGGATGAGCACGTGCGGGCGCGACATGAGCACCCGGCCGATTGCCACCATCTTGCGCTCGCCGCCGGACAGCCGGGACACCGGGCGGTTGCGCATCCGTGCCAGCGCCGGGAAAACCTCTATGACCTCGGCGACCCGTTGCGTCAGCGTGCGCTTCTTGAGAAGGTAGCCGCCGATCTCGAGGTTTTCCAGCACCGTCATGGTGCCAAAGACGTCCTCGTTTTGCGGCACGTAGCCTACGCCGCCGCGGGCGATCTTCTCGGCGGGGTGGTTGGTGATGTCCTTGCCGCCGACCGTCACCGACCCGCTGAGGCACCGCAGGTGGCCGACGATGGATTTCACCAGCGTGGATTTGCCGGCCCCGTTCGGTCCCGCGACCACGGCTACCTGCCCCTTTTCGATGCCAAGCGAGATCCCGCGGACCACCGGCGGACCGCCGTACCCGGCGGTCAGGTCGCGCACCTGCAGGCAGTCGTGCCCGCGGGCGGGCAGGGCGCTTGCTGACGTCTGCTGTGAGGCGAACTTCACCGCTCATCGACCACCTAGGTAGGCGCTGAGGACTTCCTCGCGCGACCGTAGCTGTCCCATGTCGCCGTCCGCGATCTGCCGGCCCTGCGCCATGACGATGACCCGGTCGCACAGCCGCTCCACCGACCCGAGTTCGTGCTCAACGAGCAGGAGGGTCAGCCCATCGTCTTGCAATCCCCGCAGCGCATCCTCGATGCGCCGCGCCAGGCTGCGGTTCACGCCGGCCATCGGCTCGTCGAGCAGCAGCATCGTGGGGCGCGCCATCAGCGCGCGGCCGATCTCGACGAGTTTACGCTGCCCGCCGGACAGGTCCCGGGCGTACTGGTCGCTCTTGTCCAGCAGGTCCAACCGGGCCAGCACCTCCCTGGCCCGGCGCACCTCGGCGTCCTGGGCTTCCCTCCACCATCTCCGTCCCGCCAAGGCACCCCAGAGGCTCTGGCCGCGTAGGCCCGGCACGGCGACCAGCAGGTTCTCCATGACCGTGAGCCGGGCAAACTCGCCGCCGAGCTGGAAGGTCCGGATGAGCCCGCAGCGGGCGGCCACGTGCGGCGGCCGGCCGGCGAGGTCCCTCCCGTTGAAGACGACAGCACCCGAGGTGGGCCTTACCTCCCCGCCGATCGCCTTCAGCACGGTCGTCTTGCCGGCGCCGTTGGGCCCGATCAGGCCCACCGCCGTGCCGGGCGCGATCGCGAACGACACGCCGTCGACGGCGACGACCCCGCCGAACCTCACGGTGAGGCCGTCCACGCGGAGGACGGGCTCACCGCCCTGGCGACCTGGCGCCGGGCGCGCCGCCGAGACCGGCTGAGCGGGGGCCACCGGGTTCTCAGTCACGCGGCCCCCTCGCGGCTCGGGCGAAGGCGTGTGCGGGCCGCAGGCCGCGCACCGTCCGCGTCCCGTTTCCGGCGAAGCCGCGCCGGCGCTCCGGGATGACGCCCTGCGGGCGGAACCAGAGGAAGACCAGGATGAGCGCGGCCAGGCTCATCCACTGGACCGCGCCGATGACCTGCGGGCTACCGATGGTGGGCAGGAGCACGGTGCCCTCGAGGAACAGCCCCTGGACCAGGAACGCGCCCACGGCGACCCCGCCGAGGTTGCCCCGGCCGCCGACGATGACGGCGGCGAAAAGCCCGAACGTCTCGGGGTAGGTCCACCCGGCCGGCGCCCATGCGCCGATGAACTGGACCTCGATGGCGCCTGCCACCGCGGCCACCGCCCCGCCGACGATCATTACAAGCAACTTCATCGCCGTCACGTTGTGCCCGATGGCCTCAGCCGCCTGCTCGTTCTCCCGCACCGCGCGGAGGACCCGGCCGAAGGGCGAGGCGCTGATGCGCCTGAGCACCTCGAAGACCGCCAGCGCGGTGATGACCGAGAGCCCCACGTAGAACAGCTCGTAGCCGACCTGGCCGGTGTGCAGCAGGCTCTTGAACGGCGCCGGGATGGACGACAATCCGATGCCGCCGTTGAGCAGGCCTGGGTCCGCGGAGACCACGTACGTGCCCATGATGGACACCACGAGCAGCACCATGGCCTGGTAGTCACCGCGCAGCCGCCGCAGCACCAGCAGGCCGACCAGCAAGCCGAGGGCGCCGCCGACCGCCCCGGCGGCCAGCCACGGCAGCGGCCAGGGCAAGTGCGTGCCCCAGAAGTACTGCTGGTAGCTGGCCGAGGTACGGGGGCCCAGGGTGAGCAGGCTGCACGTGTAGGCGCCAGCGGCCACGAACACGATGAAGGCGAAGTTCAGCACGCCGGTCTCGCCGAACTGCAGGTTGAGCCCCCAGCAGGCTATGATGCCGACCACCACGTAGACGCACATGGTCAGCAGGTAGTAGTCCATCAGGCGACCCCCTTCGCCTTCGCCGCTCCCGCGAGGATCCCGGTCGGCCGGATGAGCAGGACGAGGATGAGCACGGCGAACGCGCTGATCGGCGCGTACGCTCCGCCGAGCACGATCGCGCTCTCCTGCAGGAGGACGCCGATCACCAGGGCGCCGAGCATGGCCCCGTGCACCTGGCCGACCCCGCCCAGCACGGCCGCGGCGATGATCTCCATCAGGAACGTGTCGCCCATGGTGTAGGAGACGCTGGACACGCTGATCCCCAGCATGACCCCGGCGGCCCCGCCCATCAGCCCCGACACCAGCCAGGCCAGGTCGGTGATCCGCTGCGCGGAGATGCCGCTGCTGCGCGCCAGGTCCCGGTTGTCGGCGACCGCGCGGATCGCCTTGCCGACCCTGGTGTAGCGCAGCAGCGCGTGGGTAGCGATCGCGAACACGACCCCGATCGCCAGGATGACCAGCTGCGAGTGCGTGAACGACATGGGGCCGAGGTGCACGACGCCCGGCATCGACGCCGGGTAGCTGACCGGCAGCGGCCCCCAGATCAGCTCCACCGCGTACTCGACCAGCAGGGCGACCGCGATCGTCACCACGACCATGCCGAAGAACGTCGTGCCCCGGCGGATGAACGGCGTGAGCACGCACCGGTTCAGCAGCGCCGAGGTCACGGCCCCGAACAGCCCGGCCAGCACCATCGCCACCCAGATGCTCAGCCCGGCCTGCGTGAACAGGTACGCGATGAACGCGGCCAGCGTCATCTGCGCGCCGAACGCGATGTTGAGCACGCCGGTAGCGCTGAACTGCAAGGTGAAGCCCACGGCAGCCGGCAGGAGGGTCGACGCGGTGATGATGCCGAACCCCAGCGAGCTAAGCGCCAGATCCATCGCTGCCTCAGCCCTCCTGCCTGTCGCTCGAGGTGCCTGTCACCCGGCCGCCTTGATCATCAGGTCGGTGGGCACCGCGCCGATCTGCCTCGGGTTGGCGCCCTCGGTCAGCGCGATGAACGGCGTGGCGATGTTGTGGTACTTATCCAGCGTGATCGGCCCGAGCGCGCCGACGTACTGGATCTGCTGCCCGGCCGCGAGCGCCTGCTTGCCGGCGGCGAAGTCGTGGACGACGGTCTTGCCGGCACCTGCCTGGGTCAGCTCCATGATGTACTTGTTGAAGTCCGCGGGGCTCGTCGAATGCGCCTCGAGCATGGCCAGGGCAATCAGATTGGACGCGTCGTAGTAGGACAGCGTGAACGGGTCGTGCAGGTACTGCTGGTAGTCCGGCACCTGCGAGTTCACCGCGCTGAGCGCGTGGCTGAACGTCTGCCATCCCGGCTCGGTGGACGACGGGGTCGCCGCCTCGAACGCGGTGAAGCTGCTCAGCGCGTTGGCCCCGATGGCGCCCGTGACGGCCTTGATCCAGCCGGGTTCCTCCTCGGTCTCCACGACGTAGGTGGGGGGCAGCTTGCCCATCTGCTGCTGGAGCTCAGCCAGGAACGTCGCCGACTCCGGCGCGCCCGCGTCGTAGAACATGACCTGGGGGTGCGCGGCCGCGACCTGCGCGGCCTCGGTGCTGTAGGACGGCTGGCCCGGGGTGAGGCTGACATCGGCCACGATCTGGCCGCCGAGGGCCCTGAACGCGGACTTCGCCGCCGGGCCGTCTGCCTGCGCCTGGCTTCCGCTGGCGAACACCGCGGCTGCGCGGGTGAAACCTGCCTTCGTCGCCCATGCCGCCATCGCGTAACCCTCGTCGGCGTCCGGTGGCACCAGCCTCCAGAAATACTGGTTCGTCTGGTGGTCGAACTGGATGTCGCCGCTCATGGTGAAGGACGGCAGCTGCGCCTGCTCAAGGATGCCGATGGTGGAGAGAATCTCGTCCGAGCTGGGGCCGAGCACCGCCACCACGTTGCCCTTGTGCGCGGTCAGCGCGTTCGCGGCCGGCACCGCGTCCTGCGGGTCGCCGCGGGTGTCCGAGCTCGTGCAGGCGAGCCGGTGACCGAGGACACCACCGGCCGCGTCGATGAGTTGCACCGCCGGGTAGCAGCCCGACAGCGCGAGCGGGCCGTACGAGGCATCGGATCCGCTGAACGGGTCGAATGCGACGAGGTCGAGCGTTCCGCCGGAGGAACCCGGGCCGCTCTGGGCGGCCGCTCCGGAGGCGTTGCTGCTGCCACAGGCCGCGAGGGTCATGATGCCCACGGCGGCCGACGCTACGAGTACCGCCAGGCTCCTCGACCTGGCGGTGCGCCGGCCCGTGCCGGCGTGCTGCTGCTGATGAGGTCTCACGTCTGTCCGCGTCCTTTTCCCTGGGCTCGGGGGGATCCCCGGCGTCCGCCTGCCACGCGAACGATTGGGGGAAAGGCCTGGCCACGACGGTGCCGTGGCGCAGTCTCCCGTCTCCGCCGCTCGTTCGCAGCTTGTTGGAAAGACTGCGCCCCTGCCTCAACAGCCGTCCATGTACATAGTGCACATCTTCGCCGCCATGGCGTGGGCGCCGTGCCCAACAGGCGGCCCTCGTCCCGGACCGCTGCCGAGGGAGGTGACCAGCAGGTTTCCTGGCCCGGCATCATGCGCCTGCCGCCGGCTCAGTCCCGGACGCCGGTCTCGGCGATGTGCTTGGCGAACGCATCCAGGGCGGCCGCGCCGACCGCCTTGTCCTGCTCACCGTTCCCGCCGCTGACACCGACGGCGCCGACGATCTGCCCGTCGTACTCGATGGGGAAGCCGCCGACGAAGATGGCGAACTTCCCCGGCAGCATGTGGCTGATGCCGAAAGCCTCGTTGCCCGGCAGGGCGGGGCCGTTCGGCGGTTCGTTGAATTTGTGGGTAGCCCTCTCGTGCCCGGCCGCGGTGAACGCCTTGGCGATGGCGATCTCGACGCCGGTGAGCCGGGCCCCAGGCAGCCGGTGCAGCGCGATGACATTGCCGCCGTCGTCACAGATGCAGATCGTCTGCCTTACCCCGAGGCCTTCCGCTTTGGCCCTCGCCGCGGCCAGCATGGGCAGGGCGTCATCGAGGTCGATGCGGTAGCGCTTGTGCATGCAAAGTCCTTCCCGACGGGATACGAAACCGGGCTGTGCCGCGATCGGCGTGGCTGCCACGAGCAGTGGCTGCCACGAGCATCTGCCTCTGGGATGCCGGCCCGCGCATCGGCGCGCTCTCGCGGCGACAGCCACGACCATAACGCCACCCGGCCGTGGCGCGCCAGGTCGCCCCCGCGGGCCTTTGCCGGAGGCCTACGCGTCGTCGCCGCCCGGGTCGGCCGCGGGCTGGGGGCCCAGCTCCCCGGACACCTCGGCGTCCACGCGCACGAGCAGGTCGATGCGGTGCGCCAGCCAGATCCGGAACATGGCCTCCGGCTCCCGGATATCCAACTGCAGTAGCCGGGAAGCCCGCTCCAGCTTGTTGAACAAGGTGTTCCTGTGCACGTGCAGCCTGCGGGCCGCGGCGTTGACGTTGCCTCCTGACTCGATGTAGGCGAGCAGCACGGCAAGCAGCCCGTCCCCCTCGCGGTCGCGGCTGCGCAAGGGCTCCAGTACGTCGCGGGCGAACGTCAGGGCCTGCCGACTGCGGCTCAGGTCCGCCAGCGCGGCATAGGAGTGCAGCTCGGCGTAGCCGCAGGGCCCCCTCAGACCCAGGCGTTGCGCGATGCCGAGCGCGATGCGTGCTTCCCGGTAGCTGTCGGCGACGCCAGCGGCCCCTTCCGCCGGCCGGCCGAAGGCGGCCAGCACCTCCCGGCGGCTCCGCCTGCGGACCTCATCGGCAAGCTCCCGCCCGAACGCGGTGAGCATGCCCTGCTCGGCGGGCACGTCGCGATGCGGGCCGCCCGAGCCGAGCTGGGCCACCACCACCAGCAGGTCTCCCACGGCCGTCGCGAGCACGGGCTGTCCTGATGCCGGACGCATCCGCCGGACGCTGAGCAGCAGGCTCCCCTGCCGCTCCAGGCCTGCGGGGGTGCTCGTGTCGAACGCTCCGGACAGCGCGATGACGCCGTATGCCGCGCGGACGTCGAAGCCGTGATGGCTCGCCCGTGAAGCCGCCTCATGCGCGTTGTTGAACCGTCCGTGCAGCAGGGCGTGCACGAAGTCACCGCGGGCGCGCTCCACGGCGGCCTCCACGCTGCGCAGCCGCAGCATCTCCGAGCCGGTGATGGTAGCCGCCTCCCCGGCGAGCACCAGGTGCTGCGCCAGGTCATGCCGACGCGGGGGGTGCTCACGCTCGAGGAGCACCAGCCAGCCGTAGGTGGTGCCGCCGAGGACGATCGGAGCGACCACCGCGGTGAGGTCGCGCGCCGCCGTGGCGACGCTCAGCGCCACCGCCTTGCTGTGCTGCGGGTCGATAACCAGCTCCCCGGACGTGATGGTCGCCCGGACGCGCGCGGCGACCTCCTCCGCGAGCGACGAGTCGACGCCCAGCAGGTCGGACGCCAGGAACTCCAGGTGCGTATCCAGCATCAGCACCGAGCATCCGCTGAGGCGGCGGACCTGGTTGGCCATCGCGGGCAGCCCGGCGCCGCGGTACAGCACCTCGCCGAGGGCGTGGTGCACGGTGACCCCGTACCTCAGCACGTGCGCCTCGTTGGCCAGGTTCTTCTCCGCCACGAGCCGACTCAGCGCCAGGTGGGTGGTCTGCTCGGGCAGCCCGAGCAGGGGAAGGCCCGCGACGTGGGCGGCCTGCCTGAGCGACTCGCCGGGTTCGGTGGTGTTCACCGCCAGCGCGCAGGCACCCCGGGCGCGCAACGTCGGCAGCTCCCGGCACAGGGCGTCCACCAGGGACGGGGACAGGTCCTCGTCGACATGGATAAGCGCGTGCTGCACCGCCTCGGCGCCGCGGGCAGCGACCGACCAGGGCAAGCACCAGGAGGCCGGGCGTTCAAGCGCGTCGGCGGCGGCGAACAGGCTTGAGGAGCACAGCAGCGGCTCCTCAAGCAGCGATCCGAGCGTCACCCGCTCGTGGTCACCCTGCCGGGCCGACATCATCGGCATCATGGCGCCTCCAGCTGGAGGTCACGACCGCCGGACCCGCGATCCGGGTGACGTGCGTGACACACCTCGACATTGTGCACACGATAGCCCGGCAAAACCTGTGCATGACGCCCGTGGGCTCGTCCCAGGCCCGTCCGTATCCTGAGGCTACGTCCATCACGGATCGGGCGCGGGACGCCTGTCCGCGCGTCCTGCGGCACTCACGACGAGGAGGCACCTGTGGCAGAACTCCTGGGTCAGGACGAGTTCCGGGCGGCACTGCGGAACGCGTTGAAGGGGCGCGAGGCCAAGGACGCCTCCTTTAGCAAGGCGTGGGCCGAGGGCAAGCTCAAGCGTGACCACTTCGCGCGCTGGGCAGAGAACCACTACCACTACGTAGGGCCGTTCGCGGATTACCTCGGCAACATCTACGCCCGCATGTCCGACGACTGCACCGAGGCCAAGGACTTCCTGCTGCAGAACATGTACGAGGAGGAACTAGCGGACATCCGGCACACCGACCTGCTGATCCGCTTCGCCGAGGCCTGCGGCACGACCCGGGCGCGGGTGGAGGACCCGGACAACATGAACCCGGTCACGCGCGGGCTGCAGGGCTGGTGCTACGCGGTGTCGATGCGGGAGCACCCGGTGGTCGCGACCGCCGCGCTGGTCATCGGCCTGGAGTCGCAGGTGCCGAGCATCTACAAGAAGCAGATCGTGCCGCTGCGCGAGGTTTACGGCTTCACCGAGGACGAGATCGAGTTCTTCGACCTGCACATCACCTCGGACGTCGTGCACGGCGAGCGCGGTTACCAGATCGTGCTGGACCTGGCCACCACGCCTGAGTTGCAGCAGCGCTGCATCAAGCTGTGCGAGTGGGCGGCCGACATGCGGTTCTCCTACACCAAGGCGCTGTACGACTACTACGTGAAGTCAGACCTCGGCGACGGCTGACCGGTGGCTTTCCTGCCGGGGGCGGACGGGCGGAGGTGCGGAGCCCGTCCGGTCCTTCCCTGGCCCGCTCATGTCTAGTGAAGGAGCATGCGTGGCCGACTGGGTGCCCGTGGCCGCCGTCAAGGACCTGCAGCGCCGCAAGAAGGGCCTCGTGCAGGTCGGCGGCGAGTCGATCGCGTTGTTCATGGTGGGAGACCGCGTCTTCGCGCTCCGCGACACCTGCATCCACGAACAGAGATCGCTGTCCAAGGGCGCCCTCCTGCGCGGCCGGATCGTCTGCCCGGGACACCAGTGGCAGTTCGACCTGGAGACCGGCTGGGTGGAAGAGCAGGGACGCTGCCAGCCCACCTACGACGTCAAGGTGGAGGACGGCACCGTGTACGTCGTGCCGGTCCCCCGCGTCCGGGTGACGGAGGCCGACTCGGCCGCGGTGGTCTCGCCGTGACGAAGTCCGTGGCGATCATCGGCGGTGGCCAGGTCGCCGCCGTGGCGGCTCGCACGCTGCGCCGACGTGGGTTCGACGGCGCCATCACCGTCATCGGCGACGAGCCGCATCTGCCCTACCAGCGCCCCCCGCTGTCCAAGGGGTTCCTGCAAGGCCGGGAGCAGGTCGGCGACCTCATCTTGATGAACGAGCCGTGGTGCTCCGACAATGCGGTGGACCTGCGCATCGGCGTGCCGGTCACCGGACTCGACGCGTTCAGCCGGCGGGTGGGGCTCGCCGACGGGTCCTCCGTCCGCGCCGACAGCGTCCTGTTCGCCACTGGCGGCCGCCCGCGGATGCTGCCCGGCGTCACCAGCGAGCGGGTCGTGTACCTGCGCACCATCGACCACGCGATCCGCGTGCGCGACACGTTGCAGCCGGGATCCCGGCTGATCACGGTGGGCGGCGGGTTCATCGGCGCCGAGATCGCCGCCTCTGCACGCGCCGCCGGAGCCGACGTCACGATGATCGAGGGGCTGGACGCTCCGCTTAGGCGCGCGCTCGGACGTGAACTAGGCGAGGTGTGCGCCCAGATCCACCGCGACTACGGGGTGACGGTGCTGACCAGCGAGTTCGTGGAGTCGGTCCGCGACAACACCGACGGGGTAGTGGTCCGCACGGCCGCCGGGCGGGAGGTGGAAGGCGATCTGGTCGTCGTCGGCGTCGGGATCGAACCCAACGCCGAGCTCGCCGAAGCCGCCGGCGTCGCCGTGGACAACGGCATCGTGGTCGACGAGTTCTGCCGCACCTCCGTCGAGGGCATGTACGCGGCCGGGGACGTGGCAAACCACAAGCACCCGGTCTTCGGGGCACACATCCGGGTCGAGCACTTCGACAACGCGAACCGCCAGGCGGCCGCCGCGGCCATGTCGATCATGGGCCGCCGCGCCGCCTACGACAACGTGCACTGGTTCTGGTCGGACCAGTACGAGTTCAACCTGCAGTACACAGGGCACGCCCCGGTGTGGACCCAGGCCGTGATCCGCGGCTCGGTGAAGACGCGGTCGTTCACCGTGTTCTACCTGTACGACGGGGTGGTCAACGGCGCGTTCGCCATCGACCGCGGGCAGGACATCGTGTGGGCCAAGGAACTGATCGCCGCCAGGGCCAGGCCCGAGCCGGCCGAACTGGCCGACGAAGACCTCGACCTGGAGGACCTGGTGAACGCCGACGTGACCCACACCCCGGGACGATCATGAGCAACTACATCGCCGGCGAATGGGTCAGCGCGGCTTCCGGCGGCGCGTTCGAACGCCGCAACCCGGCAGCCGCGGCCGACCTGGTCGGCACGTTTCCCCAGTCGGCGCAGGCGGACGTTGACGCCGCGGTCGGGTACCTCGCCGCCCGGCACGGCGAGTGGGCTGACACGGCGCCGGAAGGGCGGGCCGACGTGCTGCACCGCGCCGCCGCCATCCTGGAGTCGCGCCAGGAGGAGCTGGCCAGGGAGCTGGTCCGGGAGGAGGGCAAGACCCTCGCCGAGGCGACGATGGAAACCCGGCGGACGCCCGCGAACCTGCGCATGTACGCCGCCGAGGCGCTGCGCCTGACCGGGCAGACGTTTCCGTCAGGCGACGGCTCCCTCGTGCTCACGCTACGCCAGCCGGTCGGCGTCGTCGCTGCCATCACCCCCTGGAATTTCCCGCTCAACATCCCCTCCCGCAAGCTCGGCCCGGCGCTGGCTGCCGGCAATGCCGTCGTGTTCAAGCCGTCGGAGGTCACCCCGCTGCTGGGGCAGCGCCTCGTGGAGGCGCTGCTGGCGGCCGGGGTCCCGCCCACCGCGCTGGCTGTTCTCCAGGGGGGCCCGGCCGTCGGCCGGGCGCTGGTGGCGCACCCGGGCGTTGCCGCGGTTACCTTCACCGGTTCCACGACGGCTGGGCAGCAGATCCACGCCGGGGTCGGCCCGGCCCGGCGCTGCCAGCTCGAGATGGGCGGGAAGAACGCCGTCGTCGTGCTCGAGGATTCTGACCTGGACCGCTCGGCCGCGGTCATCGCGAAGGGCGCGTTCGGGCTGGCCGGCCAGGCGTGCACGGGCACCAGCCGGGTGATCGTGCACGAGGCCGTCCACGACGAACTGGTCGCCCGGCTGGCCAAGTACGTGCTCGGCCTGCGCATCGGCGACGGCCTGGTCCCCGGCACTCAGATGGGCCCGCTGGCCACGCAGACGCAGCTTGCGAAGTTCCTGTACTACGTCGAGGAGGGGCAGCGCGAAGGCGCCCACCTGGTCGTCGGCGGTGACCGGCTCCGCGGCCCCGGCTACGACGACGGGTTCTTCGTCAGGCCCGCGGTCTTCGACGGCGTCACGCCGGAGATGCGGATCGCCAGGGAGGAGGTCTTCGGTCCCCTGCTGGCATTCCTGCGCGTCTCCTCGGAGGAGGAGGCCATCGAGGTGGCGAACGCGACCGAGTATGGCCTGGCGGCCTGCATCATGACGCGCGACGTGGCGAAAGCCCTCAGGTTCGCCCGGCGGACGCAGGCCGGCCTGGTCAAGGTGAATCAGCCGACCACCGGCATGGCCATGAACGCGCCGTTCGGCGGGGTGAAGAACTCCAGCACCCAGACCTACAAGGAGCAGGCCGGGGACGCGACGATGCAGTTCTACACGATGGACAAGACCGTGTATGTCAGCCCTTGACACGACGCCGGCGCGGGGGACCCCGATCCGGGCGCTGCCGGGGCCCGCCCGCGTCCGAACAGAACACCCCGCAACAGACCGAACGGATGAGCGAGCTCCATGACGATGAACAGCCCGCAGCAGCCGGCCGACGCCGACCCCGCTGAGGAAGCCGTCACCTGGGCGCGCGTGGCACGATCCGGGCAGGTGCCGGAGGGATATGTCCGGCGGTTCTTCGCCGACGGGGTCGAACTGGCAGTCGCCCGGCTCGGCGGCCGTGTCTACGCCACGTCCAACTACTGCACGCACCTGGATTGCCTGCTGTCCTCGGGGAAGCTCGTCGACGACGGCATCCAGTGCTCCTGCCACGGGAGCGTGTTCGATCTGCGATCCGGGGAGCCGGTCTACCCGCCGGCGACCGTGCCCATCGAGACGTTCCCGACCCGGGAGTCCGACGCGGAGATCTTCGTGGCGATCACCGCGGCCGACCGCACGCGCAGCGGCCGGCGGCGCAGCTTCCGCGCATCGGACGTCCAGGCCCCGCGCCGGGCTCCCTGACCGGGGACGCTCCGCGCGCCCCGACGCGCTGCCCGGCTTACCCGGCCGGCGCCGGGTCCGGGCCGACGTAGCTGCCGACGAGACCGAGTACGGCCATGACAAGGCACCCGAGGAAGAGCAGGCCGTAATGCTGCCGCGCCCCGGACAGCGTGATGCTCACCCAGGCCGAGCCGATTGCCGAGCCGGCGAACCGGACCAGATTGAACAGGCCGAGCCCGGCACCACCCCTTCCCGCGGGGGACCTGGTCGCGCCGGTGGCGGCGGGAGTCTGCACGAACGCCACGCCGATACCGGCGAACACCAGCGCCGGTTCCAGCAGCCAGCCGCGCACGCCGGTGCTGAACTCCAGCCAGGCGAACGCCTGGGCACCGACGAGCGCGGCGAGGCCGACCCGCAGCACCCGGCGCGGCCCCCGTCGTTCCGCGCACCGCCCGGCAACCGGAGCCAGCACCGTCATGACCGCAGGAAGCGCAAACACAAGGACGCCTGCACGCCCGGCGTCCAGGCCTAGCCGCCGCGTCAGGTAGAGCGGGACACCGAGCACCATGGCGCCGAGGCAGAACATCTGCGCGAACACGGCCAGGCTGCTCCGCAGGTACGACGGCTCGAGCAGAAGATGCGGCGAGATGAACGGGCGCGCGCGTCGGCGGATGCCGAGCAGGAACGCCGCCAGCAGCGCCACCCCGGCAGCACCGAGCCCGAACACCACCGGCGACCTGAGCCCGTTCACAGGAACGGCCGACACCGCGCCGACAAGGAAAGCCGCCCCGCACGTCAGCGACACCGCACCCCGCACATCCATAGGCTGGCGCCGGGCGGGCCGGCGAGGCACCAGCACGAGCGCGCCCACGGCGGCCAGGGCCGCCAACGGGACGGCGGGAGCGAATACCAGGCGCCACGACCAGGCGTCGGCGATCAACCCGCCCAACGGCGGGCCCACCGCCTGGCCGAGCCCGTTCACCGCCGCCCACACCCCCAGCGCCCGGCCACGGCGCTCGTCGGCGTAGACATCCGCGATGATCGCCATCACGGCGGGCAGGATCGCCGCGGTCCCCACCCCCTGCACCACGCGGAAGGCGATCAGCGTCGGCAGGCTGGGGGCGCTCAGCGCCCCCACGCCGCCAACCGCCACGGTTCCCACCGCCCAGCAAAACAGGCGACGCCGCCCCACCCAGTCGCCGAGCCAGCCGGTCAGCGGCATCAGCACGGCGAACGTCAGGTTGAACGCGATGACGACGAAGGCCCCGCGGGACAGCGGGGCGCGGAAAGACACGAGGACCTGCTTCAGCGGCACGTTGACGATGTTGTTATTCAAGGTCCCGAGGAACGTGCCGACCATCAGCGGCGGAAGCGGGAGCCACTGCAGCAGGCGCCGTCGACCGCCACCAGCCCCCGAGTCGGCGCCCGTCAGAGCTGGCAGGCTAGACGACACCGCAGGTGCGCGTCCTGTCCCAGCCAGACATCGACGGCGACTTGCCGGACCCGGACTCGCCGCACCGCCGGGATTCTGCAGGGCCGTTGACCGACCGATCGGGCACGCGAGCGCACCGCAGACATGTGGTCCTCCCCAAGGTGGAGCCGCGCCTGGCGCTACCAGTAGTGCTCCAAACGTAGACGTCGGCTCGCGCCTGGCTCCATGTGAGACCTGCACAGGATCCGGCTCGCCCGGTATGCATCGTGCCCGGGGCCGCGCCGGGCACCGTGACAGGCTTGCCTCGCAGCCCGTGCGGGCACCAGGTTCCTCAGTTCTTCAGGCCGCTGAACGCGATGCCCCGCACCAGGTGCCGCTGCGCCGCGACGAAGATGACCAGCGTGGGGATCATGAACAGCAGCGACGCGGCCATCAGGTAGTTGTAGGCGGTGAAGTGCGAGCTCTGGTACTGCTGCAGCCCGAGCGAGAGCGTGAACTGCGACTGGTTGTTGATGAAGATCAGCGGCCCGATGAAGGCGGTCCAGCTGGTCAGGAACGTGAGGATGACGACGGTGGCGATCGGCCCGCGGCTGAGCGGGAGCACCACCTTGCGCAGCACCGCCAGGTCGCTGGCGCCGTCGAGCCAGGCGGCCTCGATCAGCGACGCGGGCAGCGCGCGGAAGAACTGGCGGAGCAGGAAGATCGCCAGCGCCGAGGAGAAGTACGGGGTGACGAACTGCGCCGCCCACGGCGGCACGGCCAGCGGCAGCAGGCTGCCGATCCAGCCGAGGTGGCGGAAGATGATGTACAGGGGGATCATCACCACGGGGAAAGGCAGCATGATCAGCGCGAGCGAGACCGCGAACATCGCCTCCCGGCCGCGCCAGCGCATCACCGCGAACGCGTAGGCGGCCAGGATCGCGGAAAACAGCGTGCCCGCGACGGTGGCGGCCGACACGATCACGCTGTTGGCGAGGTAGCGCCAGAACGGGATGTAGCTGAGCGCCCTCGGGTAGTTGGACCACTGCGGGTGGGCGGGCCACAGGCTGGGCGGGAACCGGAAGATGTCGGCGTTCGACTTCAGCGACCCGGACAGCATCCACAGCAGCGGGATCAGGAAGACCACCGCGATCACGATGGCCGTGCCGTGCCGTGCCAAGGCCAGCATCGCGCGGCGGCGGCGCCGGCCGCGGGCCGGCTGGCGGGGCTGGGTGCCGGGCACGTCGGGGGCCCGTGTCGCCGCTGCCATCGGCTAGTCCGCCGTGCGCCCGTAGCGGCGGGTCAGCGCCAGGTAGCCGACGCCTGCCATCGCGGAGAACAGCAGCAGCAGGCACGCCATGGCCGCGGCGCGGCCCATCTGCAGGTTGGTGAAGGCGTTCTCGTACAGGTACAGCGAGTAGAACAGCGTCGAGTTGACCGGGGCGCCGAGGTCGAGCGGGCTGGCGACGAAGGCCTGCTCGAACATCTGGCTGTAGAAGACGAGCGCGATCACGACGTTGTACAGCAGCACCGGCCGCAGCATGGGCAGCGTGATCCGCCAGAACCGCTGCCAGGCTCCGGCGCCGTCCACCGCGGCCGCGTCGTAGTAGTCCTGCGGGACCTCCTGCAGCGCGGCCAGGAAGGTGATCATGATCTGGCCGACGGCGCCCCACAAGATGATCATCAGCAGGCTGATCTTCGCGGTGCCCGGGTCGTCCAGCCAGCCGGAACCCGGCAGCCCGGCCAGGTGCAGCAGGCCGTTGAGCAGGCCGTAGTCAGGGTTGAGGATCCATACCCAGGCGATCACCATCGACACGACCGGCACCACGGCGGGGATGAAGATGGCGCTGCGGTAGATCGTCACCGCCTTGCCCGGCTTGTTCAGCAGCAGCGCGGTGCCCAGGCCCATGGCGATGCCGGCGGTGCCGCCGATGACCACGATGTACAGCGTGTTGCGGACCGATAGCCAGAACAGCGGGTCGCGGAACAGCGACTCGTAGTTGGCCAGGCCCACCCAGCGCGGCGAGGTGAGCAGGTTATAGCTGGTGAAGCTCCAGTACACCGCCAGGCCGAGCGGGACGGCGACCAGGCAGGCGACCCCGGCCAGCCACGGCGCGAGGAACGGGGCGGCGCGCAGCGCCCGCCGGGAGCGGTACGGCCGCCGCCCGCCGCCCGGGATCGGCCGGTCACGGGCCGTCAGCCGTTCCCGCGTCGCGCTGGCCATCGGGTCTCCTTCCTCGCGGTCACGGCGTCAGGCCGGCCAGGCTGGCCAGCGCCTGGCCCGGCGAGGCCTGCCCGAAGATCGCTGACTGCTGGGCCTGGCACAGCTTTGTCTGGTACTCGCTGGAGACGGCGAGCTGCGGCCATACGTGGACGTGGCCGGACGCGCCGTTGCGCACGAAGAAGTCGAAGCCGGGGTTGCGCTCCAGCGGGAACGGGGGGACGTTCTTCAGCTGAGGCAGGTTGGCGACCAGGTTCGCGAACGACGAGGCGAGGCTCGCATCGGTGGTCAGCCACTTGATGAAGTCGAACGCCTGCTGCGGGTGCGCGGCGCCGCGCGGGATGACCTGCGGGTTGGTGTCGATGAAGCTGGTGCCCGTGTTCTGCGGGTCGGCGGCGGGGGCCGGGAACGGCGCCACGCCGATCGAGCCTGCCAGGCCGGGGACGTTGGCCGCGATGTAGGCCAGCGCCCACGGCCCGTCGAAGACCATGGCGAGCTTGCCGGACTCGAACGGGTCGCTCGCGGTCAGGTAGGCGCCGCTGCTGCCGAGGAAGTTGGCGATGTTCTGCGCCCCGTACTGCTTGACGAAGTCGGTCTCCCAGGTGAGCGCGGCCACGTTGGCCGGGCTGTCCGGGGTCACCTTGCCTGTGCTCGCGTCGTACCACTGGCCGCCGAACAGCCATCCGTAGGACTCCAGCGGGCACACCTGTCCCTGATCCGGGCCCGGCCAGTCGGGCGCGAACCCGAGCTGGGTGATCTTCCCGTCCGGCGCCTGCTTGGTCAGCTTCTTCGCGTCCGCGTCCAGCTGCTCCAGCGTCGCGGGGGGCCTGTCCGGGTCGAGCCCGGCCGCCGCGAAGAGCTTCTTGTTGTACAGCAGGCCGGTGGTGAAGTCCATGAACGGGAGCGCGTAGACCTGCCCGTTGACGGTGACCGGCTTCAGCGCGTCGGGGACGTACTGGCCGAGGTCGAGCTTGCTCGCCGCGATGTAGGAGTTCAGCGGCATGATCGCGCCCTGCGTGGCCCAGGCGCCGAGCTCGAGGGAGGTGCCGAGGTCGATGATGTCGGGCGGGTTGCCGCCGGTGATCGCGGAGAGGATCTTCGCGTCGTTGGTCACCGGCGTCTGCGTGATGTGAACGCCCGGATGGAGGTGCTCGTACTGGTCGATGGCCGCCTGGAGGGCGGCTTCCTCGTGGCCTCCGCCCCACTGCTGCCACATCGTCAGCTGCACGACCGCGGCGGAATTGGCGCTCGAGGCCGGCGACGTGCTGCACGCGGCCAGCAGGACCGCCGTGCCTGACAGCGCGCCGATGGCCAGGAACCCGCGAGCTGTGATCATCTGGACTCCTGCGTTGTTGACTGGAGGGGCCTACTGGCGGACCAGGCCGGCCCGGAGGCCGGCGGTGAGGGGCAGGACGCGCCGACGGCGGCCATCACGTCGTCGCTCCCGCCACGATCACGTCCACGCCGGCAGCGCGCAGCGCGTCCACGATGCCGGGGGGCGCCCCGGTGTCGGTGACCAAGATGTCGATGTCGCCGGTCCGGCAGAGCCGGACGAAGGCAACCGCGCCGAGCTTGGACGAATCCGCGACCACCACCTTCCGGCGCGCGCTTCTGAGCGCCGCCTTCTTGGTCTCGGCGTCGTCGTACTCGTACTCGGTGACGCCGACGTCGGCGTCGACGCCGCCGACGGTGACAAACGTGGTGTCGAAGGTCAGCTGCTCGAGCATGGCGGTCGTCGCCGGGCCGACAAACGACCGCTCGTAGCGGCGCACCTGACCGCCCGGGATCATCAAGGTGACGTTCGGCATGTCGGCGAGCTCGTCCGCGATGAACAGGCTGAGCGCGAGCGCGCGGATCCGGATGTCGCCCCGCAGGCTGCGCACGACGTGCAGCGTGGTGGTGCCGGCGTCGATGATCACCGTCTCGCCGTCGCGCAGCAGGCCCGCCGCGGCCTCGCCGATCTGCCGCTTGGCCTCCACGTGCTGCATGCTCCGGGCGGCGAAGCCCGGCTCGAAGCTGCGCGAGACGTTCGAGACCGCTCCCCCGTGCACCCGGGTCAGCACCCCGCGGCCTTCAAGTTCCTCCAGGTCCCGCCGGATGGTCATCTCCGAGACCTGCAGGCGGCTGGCAAGATCACCGACCCTGACCCGGCCGGTCGCCTGCACGGCATCGCACACCAGCTGGTGCCGCTGCTCGCGGGTCACGACCAGACTCCGGGCTCGAGCATGAGACGCGCGGCCCCGACGCATCCGGCCATGCCACCCAGCGCGGACAGGCGCACGCGGACGCCGCCGGGCGGCGTGAACGCGTAGCTGTCCAGCCGCTGCCTGACCTGGCAGAGCAGTTCGTCAGGACGGCCGATGGCATTCCCGGAGAGGACGACAACCTCCGGCGCGTGCGCCGCGACAAGGTTGAGGACAGCCGTGGCGATGGCGGAATGGGCCCGGTCGGCGATGGCGCGACAGGCGGGGTCCCGGTCCGCGGCGGCAAAGACATCCGCCGCCCCCGCATCCGCGGCGACCGCGCCCGCCCCGGCCGCGGCGCGCGCCACGGCCGGCGCGGAGGCAATCGACTCCACGCAGCCACGCGCGCCGCAGTAGCACGGCGGGCCTGACGGGTCGACGACATGGTGGCCGAATTCCGGGTGCCAGCCGCGCGGCCCCCGGACGATCTTGCCGCCGCGGATCACGCCGCAGCCGATTCCGGTGCCGATCGTGATGCAGGCGAAGATCTCGGCCGTTGCCGCCGGGCTCGTCCACGACTCGCCCGCGGCCGCGGCGTCGGCGTCGTTCTCCAACCGGACCGGGACGCCGAAGGCCTGTTCCAGCCGGCCGGCGACCGGACCGCGGAAGGGCTCGGGCAGCGTGTGCAGGTTGCCGATCACTCCCTGCTCCGGGTCGACCGGGCCGGTGGCGCCGATCCCGATCCCGGCGGGACGCTCCGGGCCTGCCTTCTCCAGCAGCGCGCCGATCATGTCGGTTAGCTGTCCCGGGGCGCGCCCGTCACCCGGGCGCCCATCCAGCGGCTCGGACAGCACGTGGCCGACAGCTCCCGTGCTGGTGACCTGGGCGACACGAACGTTCGTGCCGCCCAGGTCGACCCCGACCGCCCAGCGCGCCATGAAGCGAACATTAGAACGTTCGGAACTATCAGGTCAACTGTTAGATTCAATCATGAGCTGCTAGAGTCCGGATCGTGACAAGCCCCGTGCCCCCCGCCGCGCCTCCGGCGACTCCCGCGTACGTCTCCGACATCCGCCGGCAGCCGGAGAGCTTGCAGCACCTGCTCGACTCCCCCTTCGACGCCGCGGCGCTTGCCCTGCTCCGCAGGCTGCGCCGGTTCGAGCGGGTCGTCCTCACCGGCATGGGCGCCTCGCTGCACTCGTCGTACCCGGCGTTCCTCGCCCTCGCCGCGGCCGGCCTGCCGGTCTGGCAGGTCGAGGCGTCGGAGCTGCTCGGCGCGGCCGGCGGGCTCGTCACACCCGGCACCCTGCTGTGGATCACCTCCCAGTCAGGGCGGTCCGCGGAGATCGCCGCGCTGCTCGAGCGCCTGCCCGCCCCGCGCCCGGCGGTGCTCGGCCTCACCAACGACGCCGCAAGCCCGCTCGCCGAGGCCGCAAGCGCCGTCATCGAGCTGCATTCCGGGGCCGAACACGCGGTCGGCACGCGCAGCTACCTCAACAGCCTGGCCGCGCACGCCCGCGCGACCGCCGTGGCGCTTGACCGCGAGCTTGCGGCCGAGGTGAGCGAGGCGCCGTCCCGGCTGGCCGACTACCTGAGCCGGTGGGACGAGCACATCGCCGCCTGGGACGCGGCCGTCAGAGAGCAGATCCTGTTCGCTGTCGGCCGCGGCGCCTCCCTGGCCGCAGTCCGCACCGGCGCGCTCATCATCAAGGAGGCAGCCAAGACGCCGATCGAGGCGATGAGCGCCCCGCAGTTCCGGCACGGGCCGCTCGAGATGGCGGACCGGCGGACCTGCGTCATCGTGCTGCCGGGGGCACCTGCCGACGTCCCGCTCAACGAGCGGCTGGCGGCTGACCTTGCGGCGTTCGGCGCTAACGCGGTCACCCTCACCTCGTCGCGCGACGGCAGCGGCCCGTGCCTCCCCGAATTCGGCTCCGAGCAGGCGATCCCGCTGGGCGAGATCCTTCCCTTCCAGCTGCTGAGCGTCGTTCTGGCCAGGCGCCTCGGCTGCGAGCCGGGCGCCTTCCGGCAGATCAGCAAGGTGACCACGACCCTCTAGCTCCCCCGGGGCCAGGAGCCATGCCCGGCCCGGCGGGCCGGCCGGCTTCCGTGGCCGGACGGGTTAGCTCCCGTACAGATCGCCGTGGATGCGGTCGCAGCCGGCGCGCAGCCGCCTGCCCAGTTCAGGCAGCGGCATCTGGTGCATGCGGGTGGTGAGCCCGGAGGCCGAGATGGCCCAGGCGGGCCGCCCGTCCGGGCCGGGGATGGCCGCGGCGACGCAGGTGAGCCCCGTCTCGCATTCCTCCTCGTCGATCGCGAACCCGCGCTCGCTGACGGCGGCGAGCTGCTGCTCCAGGTCCTGCCTGGCGGTGACGGTGCGGGAGGTGAACCGCCGGAACGGCTCCGGCCCGAGGAGCAGCTCGCGCATCGCGGGCGGCGACGCGGCGAGGACCGCCTTGCCCAGGGCGCTGCAGTGCGCCGCGACCTCCTGGCCCACGGACGGGAGGCTGCGCAGCGAATGGCGGCCCTCGAGCACCAGCTCGTAGACCAGCCTGCTGCCGTGCACCCCGACCAGGTTGACCGTCTCGCCGGTCTGGTTGCGCAGCCCGGCCATGACCGGCTCGGCCAACCTGGTGATCGCGGACCTGCCGACCCGGGCGGCCAGCGCCCTCGCGCCCGGCCCGAGCCGGTAGCAGTGCCGCGCGGGCACGTGCTCGGCGAAGCCCCGGGCTCGCAGCGTCTCCAGCACCCGGAACATCGTCGCCCTTGAGGTGCCGAACTCGCCGGCAAGCTCGGCAAGGCGGGCCTCCCCGCGCACGGCCAGGAACTCCAGCACGGCCAGCCCGCGGTCAAGCGAGCCCAGCGCGTTCCCGGGCGCCCGCGCGCCGGGCGCGCGGCGGGAGGACTCAGCCGCCACGGCACACCCTTGACCACATCATCGCCGACTGCTTATCGTAACACTATCCGAACTATATTGTTTCATTATACGGAACATTGGCAATGAGTCGGCGGCGCATCTACTTCGTCTCCGACGTGCATGCGTCGGAGCGGTGCTGGCTGAAGTTCCTGGCCGCACCCCGGTTCTACGGGGCGGACACGGTCATCGTGGGCGGCGACATCACCGGCAAGTTCGTGGTGCCGGTGATCCGCCAGGCGGGCGGCAGCTGGGCGGTGCAGAACTTCCTCGGCCGCCCGTGGCGGATCGCCAGCCGCGAGGAACTGGTCAGGCTCAAGGGCCACATCGCCGACACCGGCCAGTACGCCTTCGAGACCACGCCCGACGAATATGCGCAGTACGAGGGCGACCAGTCCAGGATCGACGAGCTGTTCCGGGTGCTCGCGCTCGAGCGAGCCCGCCGCTGGGTGGGCATGGCCGAGGACAAGCTGTCAGGCCGCGGGATCCGCTGCCTGGTCAGCGGCGGGAACGACGACTTCTACGAAGTGGACGAGGTGCTGGCCGCCTCCAGCCTGATTGAGAACCCGGACGGCAGGGTCCTTGACCTCGGGGACGGGTTCACCATCGCCGGCGTCGGGTACGGCAACCCGACACCGTGGAACTGCCCGCGCGACATACCGGAGCCGGAGCTGGCGGCCAAGATCGCGCAGGTCGCCGCCAAGGTCGACCGGCCGGAGCGGGCGATCTTCAACCTGCACGTGCCGCCGTACGGCAGCGGCCTGGACTTCGCGCCCGAGCTCGACAGCGAGCTGCGGATGGTGATGTCAGGCGCCGGCCCGCAGATGGTGCCGGTGGGGAGCACCGCGGTCCGCGACGCCATAGCCGCCTACCAGCCGATGCTGGGCCTGCACGGACACATCCACGAGTCCCGCGGCGTGCGGAAACTGGGCCGGTCGACGATCGCCAACCCGGGCAGCGAGTACGGCGAGGGGGTCCTGGCCGGCGTCCTCATCGACATGGACCCGCGCAAGGGAATCGTGGACATCCAACTGACGTCCGGGTGAGGCGAGCCCGGCAGAGCCAGAGGAGGCGCAGTGGATTCGACGCAGCCGAAAGTCGTTGGCGTCCCCGGGGTCTTCACCCGCGCAAGCTCAGGCCTGGTCCGGCAGGTGTCCACCAGCGACACCGTCTACTACGGCGCGATGGCGATCACCATCGCGTACATGGTGTTCATCGTGACGGCCTGGCCTTCCTACCCGGGCTCGTCCATGGAACTGGCCACGCTGCTTGTGGTGATCGGCGGCAGCCTGCTTGGCGTGGTGTATGCGCTGTTCGCCTCGGTATACCCGCGGTCGGGAGGCGAGTACGTCTTCTTGTCCCGGGTCGTTCACCCGTCGGTCGGGTTCGTCATCAGCTTTATCCAGGCGTTCTGGTACACATTTTATTTCGGGCTCAACGGCGCCTTCTTCGCGATCTACGGCCTTGCGCCGCTGTTCACGGTGCTCGGCCTGCAATGGCACGCTTCCTGGCTCACCAGCGCAGGCACCTGGTTCGCCAGCCACAACGGCATCTTCATCACCGGGTCGGCGATGATCTGCTTCATCGGGTACATGGTCTACCGGGGCATGCGCGGCTTCTTCCGGATGCAGCGGTGGGCCGGGCTGCTTGCCTTCGGCAGCATCCTGCTGACGGTCGTCGTGCTCATCCTTGGCGCCGCGGGCGTGCTGCACTTCGCGGCCAACTTCGACGCAATCGCCGGGTCCGGCGCCTACGCCGCCGTCGAGCGGGCAGCGTCCACGCCGGCTTTCAGCGCGGTCGCCACCTTCAACTTCATGGTGTGGCCGGCGTTCTCCATCCTGTTCTCCGTCAACATGGTCTCCTTCAGCGGCGAGGTGAAAAACGTCCGCCGCGGGCCGCTCATCGGCATCGTCGGCTCGATGATCGTCACCGGCGTGCTGATGATCGTGCTCATGTACCTGGGCCGCAGCGCTTTCGGCGACCGGTTCTTGCTGGCCGCGCCATCGTCGGCGAAAGTAACCGTGCCGCCGTTCCTCAACGTGTTCGCGTCGATCCTCGGCAATAACGGGATCCTCACCATCCTGATGAGCCTGTGGATTATCTTCGTCATTCCCTTCGCCTTGGGCAGCAACGTCATCTATTCCTCTCGGGCGATGCTGGCCTGGGGCCTTGACGGCGTGGCGCCCGGGCCGTTCGCAAACGTCTCCGAACGGCGGCATACGCCGGTGTTCGCCATCGTCACCCTGGTCGCGCTGGCCGAGATCGCGCTGGTGATTTACGCCTACACGACGCTGGTCGCCATCTTGTCCGGCTTCCTCGGCTTCGCCATCGCGTTCCTGGTCGTGTGCCTGGCCGGGGTGTTCTTCCCGTTCCGGCACCGGCAGGCCCTGGAGCGCTCACCCGCTCAGATCATGGTCGCCGGCCTTCCGCTCATGGCGGTCTGCGCGGTGATCGCCACGCCGTTCATCGTCTTCATCGCCTACCGCACGGGGGTCGACAGGGCACTGGGCGCCAACGCGCATGTCTCACTGATCGTCAACGCCGTGCTGATCGTCGTCGGGTTCGCATGGTTCTACGGGCTGCGCTGGTACCGCAGGGCCCGCGGGGAGGATGTCGACCGGCGGTTCAGGGAAATACCGATCGAGTGATGCGACAACCCGAGAACGGCGCAGAGCGGGGTGGTGACCTGAGCTTATGTCTGCGCGGCGTAACGGCGGGGGCCAGGCGCGGCAGGTGCAGTCGCTGCTGGAGGAGGCGGATCAGCTCCTGCAGGAGTCCGAACGCCGCGGCGTCGTCCTGCGACTCGCCGGCTCCGCGGGCGTGCTGCGGCACTGCCAGGGCTGCCGTGAGGCGGTCATCGCCTTGGGCCGGGAACCGCCCAGGGACCTTGATTTCTTCGCCAGGGCCAGGCAACAGCGGGAACTCGCGCGGATGTTCGCCGAGTTCGGCTACCAAGCCGACCCCTCGGTCGCGTTCAGCCAGGAATACGGCATAGACCGGCTCATCTTCATCGGGCACGCCACCGCGGCCAAGGTGGACGTGTTCCTCGACGCGCTGCGCATGTCGCACACCATCGAGTTCGGAGCCAGGCTGGAGCGGACGGCGGCGACGGCGCAGGCTGCCGACCTGCTGCTCGCCAAGTTGCAGATTCATGAGATCACCGAGAAAGACGTCAAGGACATCGCCGCGCTGCTGGCGTCGCACCCGCTTGGCGACGGTTCCGCCGATTCGATCGACGCCCGGCACGTCATCAGCCTGATGGTGCGCGACTGGGGCTTGTGCCGCACCACGCTGGACAACCTTGCCATCGCGGACACGCTGCTGTCCGGGCCGGGCTCTCCGGGGCACATCTCCGCGGCGGCCACAGCCCGGATTCGGGAGCTCCGCGAGCGCATCGAGGCTGCGCCCAAGTCGCTGCGCTGGAAGGCCCGCGCCAGGGTCGGCACGCGGGTGCGCTGGTATGAAGAAGTCGGTGACGCTGACCAGCAGGGGCAGGGCAGCGCCGGCCTGTGGGAGAGGTGACGGCTGGATGGATGCGAATGGGCAGGACCTGCTGCTGGAACACATGACGTGGTCCGAGGCCCAGGCGGCGGCGGCCGGGCGCCGCGTGCTGATCATCCCGGTTGGCGCAGTGGAGCAGCACGGCCCCCACCTGCCGCTGGGCACCGACGCCATCGTGGCATTCGAACTGGCCCGCCTGGTGGCCCGCCGGCGCGGGCACGTGGTGGCGCCCGCGATCTGCTATGCCGCGCGCTCCTCCCCGCGCGGCGGCGGCGGCGGGCGCAGCTTCGCCGGATCCACCGGCGTCACCGGACAGACCCTGATCAGCGTCATCCGCGACCTGACCTCGGAGTTCTTCCGGACCGGCTTCCGGCGCATCGCCTACCTGAACGGGCACTACGAGAACTCGTCCCTGGCCTACGAGGCGCTGTGCGAGGCCGCCGAGCAGGCGGGCCCGGAGTGCAAGGTGATCCTGGTGAACTGGTGGGAGCAGATCCAGCCTGCCGACATCGACCGGGTCTTCGGCGACCGGTTCCCCGGCTGGGAGGCCGAGCACGCCGGAGTGGCGGAGACCTCCCTGATGGAGGCGCTGCGGCCCGGGCTGGTGCGTGCGTGGCTGAAGGGCCAGGGCGGCACGCCCCGGCGGGCCAGCTATGACATCTTCCCGCCCCCCCGCGACATCATCCCGCCGGACGGCGTCCCGTGGCGGTCGGACCCGGCCTCGCCGGAGATAGGCCGCTACCTCGCGGACGCGCTCGCCGGCCGGATCGGGGACATCCTCGACCGCGAGTGGCCGCCGCCCGCGGACGTCGGCGCCGCGGACGCGGCGCCGCGGGAGGCGCGGCGTGACGGCTGACCCGCGGGCCCGGCCCGGCGGGTACCGTGCCCGGCGGGCGGGCCCGCCGTGGACCGGCGGGGTGTCGGCCCGGGCGGCGTCGCTGACCGAGTCGGTCATCCGCGAGATGACCCGGCTCGCGGTCGAGCACCAGGCGATCAACCTGGCGCAGGGCTTCCCTGACTTCCCCGCGCCCGAGGCGGTGAAGCAGGCCGCCGCCGCGGCGATCGCGGCCGACGCCAACCAGTACCCCATCACCTGGGGGCAGCCGTCCATCCGGCAGGCGCTGGCCGAGAAGTACCGGCGCTGGTACGGCATGACCGTGGACCCCGAGCGCGAGATCTGCGTGACCTGCGGCGCGACCGAGGCGATGATCGCGGCGATGACGGGGTGCCTGGACCCCGGGGACGAAGTCATCGTGTTCGAGCCGTTCTACGAGAACTACGGCGCCGGCGCGGTCATCGCCGGCGCCGTGCCCCGGTACGTGACGCTGCGCGAGCCGGACTGGGCCTTCGACGAGTCCGAGCTGGCGCAGGCGTTCGGCAGCAGCACCCGCGCCATCGTCATCAACGACCCCGGCAACCCCACCGGCAAGGTCTTCAGCCGCGCCGAGCTCGACGTCATCGCCCGGCTGTGCCAGCACTACGGGACGCTGGCCATCACCGACGAGATCTACGAGCACATCCTCTACGACGGGGCCCGGCACATCCCGCTGGCGACCATCCCCGGGATGGAAGACCGCACCATCACCATCAGCGCGCTGTCCAAGACCTACGCGGTGACCGGATGGCGCGTCGGCTGGGCCATCGCCCCGCCCCGCCTCACCGGCGCCATCCGCCGCGTCCACGACTTCCTCACCGTCGGGGCACCCACCCCGCTGCAGGAAGCCGGCGCCGTGGCGCTGCGGCTGCCCGGCCACTACTACACGCAGCTCGCCGCCGGCTACGCCGAGCGCCGGGACCTCATGCTCGCCATCCTCGCCCGCTCCGGCCTGCCCCCGGTCAGCCCCGTCAGCGGCGCCTACTACGTCATGACCGACATCTCCGCGCTCGGCCTCGGCGACGACACCACCGCCGCCGCCGCACTCGTCCGCACCGCGGGCGTCGCCGCCGTCCCCGGCTCCTCCTTCTACTCCCGCCCCCGCCTCGGCCGCACCAGGCTCCGGTTCTCCTTCAGCAAGAAGCTCCAGACCCTCCGCGAGGCAGGCCGCCGGCTGTCCCGGCTGCGCGCCTGACCGCGCAGGACCGCGGGCGCGATCCCGCCGCCAGGGCGGCCGGGGCAAGATCTTGCCGTTCCTTCAGCGAGCCGGTCCCCGGGCCGGCCCACCCGGCGGGCACGAGGCCACGGGACGAATGCCGGCCTCGGCAGCGGCGAGGACCTGGACCACATGGCCCCCGAAGCGGACGTCGCACGGGTGCGCGGGCCGCTTCGACGCGGCGCTGCTGACGAGATCGCGAAGCGCGGCCCGCAGCATGTCGACGGCCGACCCGCCGGCGGCCGGCATGACCGACAGGCCCGGCTGCCCCCACAGGCTCACCTCGACGCGGCTGGCTTGCGGCGGGGCGGTCAGCGTGAGCGTCGCCGTGCTGGTCGCGCCGGAATCGTGGCCCAGCACCAGGTGGACGAGGTCGCCGGCCCCGGCGTGGGCGGCAACCGACGTCACCGGGCCGAACACCGGTGTCAGGATCGAGAGGGCGTGCGACCCGATATCCCACAGTGCTCCCTTGTCCCGGCGCCAGGCGGACCCGCCATAGGGGCTTCCCGGCGCGAGCGCCGCCGTGATCCACACCGCCCATCCTCCCTGCCAGCCTCCTGTCGCGGTGACCTCGCTGAGCCATGTGCGCTGCGCCTGGTCGAAGCGGCACGAGAAGAAGACCAGCGAAGCGACACCGGTTTGCTCCACCGCGGCTTCCAGTTCCACGGCGGAGCCGACCGACGTCGCGATGGGTTTCTCCAGCATCAGGTGCCTGCCGGCTGCGGCCGCGCGTGCCGCCAGTTCCGCCTGGGCTTCCGGTGGCACGGCGAAGGCGACAGCGTCGCAGTCCTCGATCATGGCGTCATAGCTGCGGTACGCGCGCACGCCGAACCGCGCGGCGAGCGCCTCCCGGCGGGCCGGCGCGCGCCCCCAGACCCCGGCGAACTCCACCGCGGGCTCCCGCGCGAGGGCCGGGGCATGAACCGTCCGCGCCCAGTGGCCGGTGCCAACTAGCCCGAACCTCATCGCGCGCCCTCCTCGAGGCCCACGGCGCCGAGGGCCTCGGCCGGCAGGCCGTCCGGGATCCGCACGATGCCGCGCGCGAGAACGGCCCCGCGTGCCGCCCGGCCTGCGGCGAGGTCTGCCCAGCCGAGCACGGGCGCCGATCCGGCGGCGGGCGCCGCCGGCGAGTGCAGGGTCCAGCTCGCGCGGGCGCTGGCGCCGGGCGCCAGGCAGCCGAGCGGGCGCGGCTCGTCTGGGACGGTGGTCCAGCCGGGCGGCACGCTGAGGTTCACGGTGACCTGCCTGATCGGCGAGCCACCGGTGTTGGTGACGGTGCCGGTCACGGTCGTCATGAGCCGGCCTGGATAGCCGGGCGGGTCGCCTGGCCTGCCCACCGGCGGCGGGCAGGCCAGGGACATGGCAGCGGGCGGGCAGCCGCGGGTGCGGCTGAGGACCTCGGCCAGGAAGGCGTCCATCACGCCGGACGCGACCTGCGCGCGCATGCCCGCCAGCCGCGAGCGCTCGGCGGCGAGGGCCTCGAGGTGGGCAGCGGCGGCGGCCGGATCTCCGTCATGCTCGGCCAGCATCACCTGCACCGCCAGCCACCCGGCGCGGCCGTAGCAGCCGAGCTTCGTCAGCCACGGCTCGATCTCCCGCAGCAGGCCGCCGTCAGCGGCCGCACCCAGCTCGGCCGGGCAGTCGGTCAGCCTGCAGAACCAGCGCTGCAGGCGGCTGGCGGCGTCCTGCCACTCCTGACGGGACCCGGCGGTGCGCGCCGCCCAGAAGCCTCTGATCGCCCGGCGCAGGCCCGGGGATTCCCCCGGATCAAGGATCGAGGAGCGGTTGCTGTCCGCGAAGGCCAGGAGCGCGCCCGGGGCCTGCCCGCCGGCCGCCGCGACCGCCGCCTCCCAGGCCGGGTCCACGGCGCGGGCGTACCCCGCGGGATTCCATGCGAAGTCAGCGACCGTCGACAGGGCCACCCGGCTTGCCCTCTCCTCTGCCATGGGATTGGCGAGGATCCCGTCTACCTCCCCCGCCAGGCCTGGGTCGCGCCCGCGGTAGGGTCCCATGAGCAGCCGGTTCGGCGCGTAATCGTTGACTGGGTAATTGTCCCACAGCACTATGGGATGCCCGAATGACTCCCTGGCGATCGCGGCATCAGCTGCGGTGATACGGGGCGCCACCACGCTTTTCCCCGTCCACACCACACGAACTTCGGGGTCGAGATCCGATGCGATCATCTTCTTGTACGGGCTCGGTGACCCGTCGTAATACTCGGTCGGGATGAACTGAAGCGGCCCGGCCCCCTGGCGGGCTATGAATTCGCGGGCGACGGCGTTGGCCAGGTGGACCTGGGCAGCGGCGGCGTGGCCCGGGCTTGGCTCGCCGAAGGCCGTCTCGTCGTCCGGGCAGTTCCACTCCAGGTAGCCGATGTCATCGAACAGCAGGGCGAAATCCCGGACGCCGATATCCCACATCTGCCGGAACTTGCCGATTATTGTCCGGAGGTCCGACTGCGATGAATAGCACACGGACAGTCCCGGCGAAAGCGCGTAGGTGAAGCTCACGTGATCGGCTTCGGCCTGCCGTACCAGGGCCTTGATGAGCTGGAGCTGGCGCGGGGGGTGGGGGTCGCGCCATCGCGCACGCAGGTACGGATCATCCTTGGACGAGTAGACGTAGGCGTTCATCTTCATGGATCCCTGGAACGCGAAGTGGCTGGCACGGGCCTGCATCGACCAGGGGGGCCCGTAGAATGCCTCGGCCACGCCGCGGAGGGCCACGGCCGGCCAGTCGCGTATGACCATCGCGGGCAGACGCGGCGCGCCGGCGCCGGCACGGGCCAGCACTTGCCGGAGGGTCTGGGCCGCGTAGTAGACGCCGGCGTCGTCGGCGCCGGCGAGGACCACCGCCCCGCCGCTGCCCTGCTGCCCCGCCGCCAGCACGTAGCCGCCGGGCGGCAGCCCGTCCGGGCCCTCGGCCTTCAGGCTGGCGAGGGCGCGCGAGATCCCGGGGTCAGCGGAGGGCGTGCCGACGTGGCAGACCAGCCCGCAGCGCGGGTGGGCGCTGCCCGGCCCGGCAGTGATCACGCGGGTGACTCCGGCGGAGCGCAGGGCCCGGGCCAGCACCCGCAAGGCGGGCCGGTCGGCCGCGTCGCCGGCGGCCAAGCCGACGGTGGCGGGGATGGGGATCGTTCCTGGGCTGATCTGCATCCGCTGCGGGACCGGATAGACCGCGGGCACCGCTGCGGCGCGGGCTTCGTCCTGCCCCGGCCGCCTGCCGACCGCACCCGTCGTGGCGTCGTGGCTCATCGGTTTCCCCACCCTCGGGATCGCCGACGGCCTCTCTCGCGAGCACGAGCGCGTGCCGCGTCGGCCCCGGCATGGGACGCCGCCGTTCGCGTCATCACGGCAGCAGCCGCCGCAGGTACTGGAATGACTCCCGCATGGCACGGTTCACTTCGGTGACTTCCGGCCACGGCTCGCCCTGGAATTCGATCTCGACCGACATCGGCCCGGCGTAGCGAGCACCGCCGAGCACCGCGAGAACGGCAGCGATGTCGACGTCACCGCGGCCGATGGCCGGGAAGTTCCAGCTCCCCTGGCCCCCGATGATGTCCTTCAGGTGGACGCTCACGACGTGGGGCAGGATGGCTGGCAGGTCGGCGGCGGCCGGCCGGCCCGAGTAGTACGTCACGTTGGCCGTGTCGTAGTTCACTCCGACGTGCTCGTGAGCGACCCGGTCAAGCAGCGGGCGCGCCTTTGCTCCTGATGAGAGGATCTCGCCGTAGATCTCCAGGCCCACGGTCACGCTGGCCGCGGCCGCGTCGTCTCCGAGCGTCCGCGCGGCGGCCACGAAGGCGGCTTCGTCAGCCTCGCTGCGCACCTGGCCGCCCACCGCGGCGTTCATGACCTGCAATCCGAATTCGCCCGACCAGCGCACGGCGCGGCGGGCGTTGTCCAGCCCGGACGGCGTCAGGATGTCCGAGTGGGTGCTCAGCGCGACGGCGGCCAGGCCATGCCGGTCAAGCCGGCGCCTGACATGGGCCTGCCCGGCCCGGACCGACTGCCAGGTGCCGCTCAGGGTGACATGCTCCGTCCACGCCGACGCGGCGAGTTCGACGTACCGGAATCCGGCTTCTGCTATTCCCTCCAGGGCGTCATCCAGCGAGTAGCTGTGGTAGCTGTTGCCGTTTCCGGCCAGGATTGCGGTCACGCTCCTCCTCTCGGCCTCGTGGCAATGCCGTGGTGATGGCGCGGTCAGGTCTCATCCCAGGCCAGGATGACCCCGAGCGCCCGTACCGGGTCGTGCAGCAGCGCGCGGTAGGCGTCGCACGCCGCCGCGTAGGAAATCCGGTCCGTGACCAGCGGCTCGAGGTCGATCTCGCCCGACCCGACCAGGTCGAAGAAGAGCTGGGCGTGACGGCCGAGCGTCCAGGGGCTGGCCAGCGTCTCGGCTTGGGGATGGGAACTATTGTGGGCGCCGATGATCGTGTGGCTGGGCTTGTTGCACAGGTCATGGAAGTCAAACGACGTCGGGCCGCGCGGACTGCTCAGGACCACAAACCGCCCGCCTGTGTCCCGCAGCGCCTCGAACTCGCCCGGTATGAGCGCGGGATTCCCGGTGACCTCGAACACGACATCGGCCAGGCGGCCCCGGATCGCCCTTGCTACCTGGTCCCTGACCGCGCCACGGCCGGGATCGACGGCCACGATGCCGGCGCCGAGCCGGTCTAGCCGCTGCCGCGCCGGGTCGATAACGATCACCGGCCGCGCCCCCGCGATGCGGCAGAACCGCGCGGTCAGCTGGCCGACCAGGCCCGCGCCGAAGATGGCCACCGCCTCGCCCCACTGCAGCCCGGACCGGCGCACGCCATTCATGGCGATCTGCCCGAGCGTGAGGAACGGCACGTGATCGAGCGCGATCCGGTCGTCGCGGACCGGGGTGACCGAGCCGGCGGCCACGCAGGCGAAGCGCACGTGCGGGGTGGGGCAGGCGACGATGTCCCCCGCCGTGACCGAGGTGACGCCGCCGCCCACCTCGATGACCTCGGCCGCGGCACTGTAGCCGGCGAGAAACGGGAACTTGCCGTAGGCCGCCCAGGCGGACTCCGCCGGGAACCGGCCGGACAGGATCGTCAGCTCGGTTCCCAGGCTTAGCAGCGAGCGCCGGGTCCGGACCAGGATCTCGCCGGGCCCCGGAGGGGCGACGTGGACCTCCTGCAATTCCACCTCGCCAACGCCGCGGAAGACGATACCGGGGTTCTTCAGCGCAGACACCTCCCTCGGGCAGGGCCAGTGCCGACCGTGACCTTCGCGTCGCTGCCTGCTGTCCGCCCGCGACGCCGCGGGCGCATTGGCGCGTGCGTCCGAGCGCTCCTGGGTCCGGGATGCCCGCGGCCTTCATTCGATCCGCTGCTTCCGCCGCAACGGGCGGCTCGATCGCTGCTCGTCGGTGGTGACGTGTACGTGGCCTTCAGAATTTCGCGGTCCCCTCAATCATGCCTCGTATGAACTGCCGTTGCAGTACGAGATAGACGACGACGATCGGAATCGCCACGAGCACCGCGGCCGCGGCAAGCTGCTGGTACTGCGTGTTGAATTCCTGAACGAACAGCGAGATCCCCAGCGGCGCCGTGGTCACGTTCGGCGTCTGCAGCATGACCAGCGGCAGCAGGAAATCATTCCACGTCCAGGTGAACAGGATCACCATCATGGTCAGGATCGCCGGGCGCCCGAGAGGCGCCAGGACCCGCCACAGCACGGTCCAGGTCGAGGCGCCGTCAAGCCGCGCTGCCTCGGCAAGCGACGGCGGCACCGACCGGAAGAATGCCCTCATCCAGAACGTGCCGAATGACACTGACACGCCGATGTCCGGCAGCATCACGCTCAGGTACGTGTTGGTGAGCCCGAAGCCGCGGAAATCATAATAGAGTGGGATGATTGTCGCCTCCGATGGCACGAGGAGGCCGAACAGCAGGAAATAGAACAGCAGGCTCGACCCGCGGAACCGCATCGTCCCGAATGCGTAACCGGCCATCACCGACAACACCGACGAGACCGCAACGACCGTGATGGCGACGATCGCGCTGGAGCGCAGGAACAGGCTGAACTGGCCCGTGGTCCAGGCGCTCGCGAAGTTTCGCCAGTCGGGCGGCCATGAAACATGCAGGCCGGTCGCGGTCGAGCTTTCCGGCGTCAGCGCCTCAAGGACGGTCCCCACGATCGGGTACAAGGTGATGACCGCGAAGACGCACAGGATGAAGAACGTGACAATCCGCTCGCGCGCCGTCGTCATGAGTCGCGCGCCTCCCCGAGCCTGGTGATCGCGAATGCCAGGATCACGATCACGATGCCCAGCACCGTCGAGATCGCGGCCGCGGAGCCGACCTCGGAATACTGGAAGGCGCGGCGGTAGATCTCAAGCGCCGGCACGTCGGTGACGTACCCGGGACCGCCGGCCGTCGTCACGTAGATGATGTCGAACCCCCGGAGGCCGGCTATGACCGTGATCGTCGCCGCCACGGCGATCTCGCGCCGTATGCCCGGCAGCGTGATATGGATGAACTCCGCCAACCGGCCGGCTCCGTCCACGGCCGCGGCATCGTACAGGCTCGGGGGAATCTTCTGCACTCCGGCGATGAACAAGACCATGCACAGCCCGAACTCGGCCCAGGTTCCGATGAGGCCGACCGAGGGCAGCGCCCAGGTGAAGTTACCGAGCCAGTCGCGGGCGAACCCCCCGAGCCCGACCGCCCTGAGCAGGCCGTTGATCGGCCCGTCGTACGAGTACGCGTACCTCCAGGCCACCGCGACCGCCACGGACGCGATGACCTGCGGGAGGAACATGATGGTCCGGAACGCCGAGCCGCCCCTCGTCCTCACCCGAGACAGCACGGACGCTATGAACAGCCCCACGAGGATGGGAATGACCGAGTAGAACACCAGCAGGAAGAGCGAATGCCCGAAAGCCCCGATGACGAGCGGGTCATGGTAGATGGCCGCGTAGTTGGCCGCTCCCACCCATTTCTTCGGTCCTATCCCTTCCCACTGGAAGAACGAGAGCCATATCGTCTGCACGGCAGGCGCAAGCGTGAATACGGCATAGAAGAGGAGAGCAGGCAGGACGAACAGGTACGCGATTGCGCGGGGCTTTCTGCCTGGGTGCCACCTGAAGCGCCGCATCCGCGGGCCTTTCCGCGGTCGGCCCCCGGTCACGGCTTCCGCGCCCGGCTGGACTGCCAAGTCCCCGGTTCGGGTCTGTGTCATGACTGCGCTACTTTCTGCATGCCAGCTTCTGCGTGCCGGCGGTCCGGGACGCGGCCCAGGGGCCCCCGCCGACCGCTCCTGCTGCCGCCGGCCCGTGCTGCGGAGCCTGCTGGGCGGGCCGGCCGCTCCCAGGGCCGCCCCGGTGCTCTGGGCGGCGCTGGCCCGCCCAGAGCACCGCTGCCACGTCAGCGCCCGATCGAGGCGAGGAATCTCGTGTGATCCTGCTGAAGCTGTGCCAGCATGTCCTGCGGAGTGATCCGCCCGCTGGCCAGCTCGTCGGTGAGGGCGGTCATGACGGTGACGTAATCCAGCGAGGAGAAGTCCGGCCAGGCGACGACGCCGTTCTTCTCCACCTGGGCGTACTGGCCGCTGAAGGTCGTGGTCAGCAGCGAGTTCGACAGGGCGGGATTCGGGCCCAGCCTGGTATCGGTCGGCAGAAACGCCGAGTCCGGCTGAACGCGCAGTTGCGCGGGCTCGCTGAGCAGGAAGTTCAGAAATTCCGCCGCCGCCGCCGGGTGCGCGCACCTGGTGCTGATCGCGTACGGATTGTCGGCGCCGCCCGGGGTCACCAGTGGCGCGCCCGCCGTGACAGGCGGCTGGATGAAGAAGCCGACGTTGCCCTGCTGGTGGGCCGCGGTCACGTTGCCGTACAGGGTCGGGTCGGCGGAGCCGTAGAAGAGGCTCTTGCCGCTCAGGAACGCGTTGATCGGCTGCAGCGTCCCGCCGTTTTGCGACTGCGAGATGAAGCCCGGCTGGAAGTAGCCGTCCTTGATCCAGGTCTGCAGGGTCTGGGCGCCCTGGACTTCCTGCGGGGTGTCGACCGTGCTGGACCCGTTACCGTAGATCCAGTCTGAAAGCGTGGCTGGCGGCATGTTCTCCACCATGAAGGAATCCCAGGTGTGAAGCAGGTTGCCCTGCTCCATCGGGATCAGCCCGTGCGCCTTGGCGACGGCGAGCTCATGCGTGAACTGGGCCATGGTCGTGGGGACGGTCAGCCCCAGGCGGGCCATCAGGCTCTTGTTATAGAAGTAGCCGACCAGGGTGCTGGTGTCGGACACGCTGTACAGGTTGCCGATGCCGAAGTACTTGCCGTTGGCGGTGTTGCTGTTCAGCGCGATGGTCGACGGCGAGAATTCGCTGTACCAGCCGTACTGCTTGGCGTACTTGTCCAGGTTGACCAGCAGCCCGGCGGCCGCCAGCTGCGCGTCGGGCCATCCCTGGACCAGCTCGATGATGTCAGGCGACCCGGGGCCGGACAGGGCGAGCTTCTCCGACGCCTGGATCACCGAGTAGGACTTCGTGATCCAGTTGATGGTGATGTCGGGGTGGATCTTCTTCCATTGCGCCAGATCCTGGTTGATTGCCTGCTGGTATCCGGGCCCCAGGTCCATACCCCAGACCGTGAGCGAGATACCGCCGCCAGCTTGGCTGGCGGGGGAACTGGCGCATGCGGACGCGGCCGCTACCAGCGTCAGCCCCAGGCTGGCGGCCGCGACCCCGCGGAAACGTGACGACAGCTTTCTCATGGTGACCATGCCACTCCCTTGCCGCAGCAGATCCTCAGTTGCGGTCGCGCCTCGCGCGCCGGACGCACGGCCCCGCTCTCGATGCCGGGCTCCCAGGGGTCCTTGCCGCAGCTGCCCGCCCGGCGCCTAGGCGCGGCGGACGGCGGCTGCCTGGCTACGCCGTCACTCACCTCCACCATTGCCTCCTGGCCCGCGACACCTCCTGGCCTGCGACCGCCATCGCGGCCGACGCCTGGGCAGCCCGCAAGCGTTCCGCCCGGCTCGTCCGCACCCGCCGGACCCTGCCCGAGACGCTAACAGCAGGATGATCGATTGTCAACATGATGATCGACTATATGGCTAAAAGACGAATCTATGGCATAGCTACAGACGGTCGCAGTGGGTCATGGGTCGGCGGCGCCGCGCCCAGCGGGGTGACGGGGCTGCGCGAGAGGTCGCTGGGCGCGGTGGCCGACACAGGCGGCAAGGCGGGAACAGTGCCGGGCCCAGGCGCAGGCGGCGGCCGCGGCCGACCCGCATCCGGCTATATTATCGAACGTAATCGCTAAAATCGTTTAATAAGCCTATGTTGCCTAGGATGGAAACTTGACGATAATAGATCGGCGTCCCTATGCTCCCGGCGTGGCACGTGACACGAACGCGGAGACCCGGGCTCGTGGCGTCTTCGCCCGGCTCCGGGAGGAGATCCTCACCGGGCAGCTCGCCCCGGGAACGAAGCTGAAGGCCGCGTCGCTGTCGGAGCGCTTCGACGTCAGCATGAGCGTGGTACGCGAGGCGCTGACCCGGCTGGCCGAGCAGGGGCTGGTGCTTTCAGCGCCGCACACGGGGTTCCAGGTCAAGCCGGTGTCCGTCGAGGATCTCAGGGACCTGACCCAGATGCGAGCCGACATCGAGGCGATCGGGCTCAGGCGCTCCATCGAGCACGGCGGCGTCGACTGGGAGGCGACGCTGGTCGCCGCCCACCACAAGCTTGCCAGGGCCCGGCCGTTTGACAGTGACCCGTCGCGGCTGAACGAGGCGTTCGCGGACGCCCACGCGGGCTTCCACCACGCCCTGATCGCGGGCGCCGGAAGCCCGCGGCTCCTCGGCCTGGCGGCCTCGCTGCGGGATTCGGCCGAGATCTACCGCAGGTGGTCGTTTCGCAGCGCACGGGAGGAGCGCGACGTGGCCGGGGAGCACCGAGCGCTCCTGGAGGCGGCGCTCGCCCGCGAGCCGGGCCGGGCCGAGCGCCTGCTGCGGGACCACCTGCAGCGCACCGCCGACAGCATCCTCGAGGAGCTGACGGCGCGGGAAGGACCTGGCCGCCCGCCGGGCCGCGAGGGCGGCTGAGGGGCGCCGGGGCCGCCGCCGGCCTCACCGCCGGCCGGGCCCCGGGGCGGCCGCCGGCGGCCGCGCGCTCCCGCCTCAGCCGAGCAAGCCACAAAGCTGCCGGACGATGCCCTCGGCGCTGAGGCCGTAGTGCCGCCACAGGTGCGTCGGGGGGGCGATCAGCGCGTAGTCCTCGCCGAGCCCGTGCCTCCGGAAGCGGGTGCGGATCCCGGCCTCGGCGAGCACCTCCGCGACCGCGCCGCCGAGCCCGCCGAGGACGGTGTGCTCCTCGACGGTGAGGATGCCCTGGGTCTGGCGCGCCGCGTCAAGGACCGCGTCCGTGTCGAACGGCTTCAGGTAGACCGCGTCCAGCACCCGCACGTCCACGCCCGCGCCGGCCAGCACCTGCGCGGCCTCGACGGCGGCAGCCACGGTGATCCCGGTGGCGATGACGGTCACGTCGCGGCCGTCGCGGACGGTGACGAACCGGCCGCGGGTGAGCGCGGGCGGCCGCTGGTAGACGGTCTTCTCCCGGCCGCGGCCGAGCCGGACGTACACCGGGCCGGGGTGGTCCGCGGTGGAGCGCAGCACCGCCCGCGTCGCCGCCGCGTCGGCGGCCGAGACGACGGTCATCTGCTCGATCGACCGCATGATGGCGATGTCCTCGGTGGCATGGTGCGAGGTGCCGTAGAACCCCAGCGAGATGCCGGCGTGATGGGCAAGGATCCGGACCGGCAGCTGGGGGTACGCCAGGTCGGTGCGGATCTGCTCCGCGCACAGCAGCGCGATGAACGACGCGAACGTCGCGATGTAGGGGGTGTAGCCGCAGGCCGCCAGGCCCGCGGCGACCGAGGTCATGTTCTGCTCGGCGATCCCCATGTCGACGAAGCGTCCCGGGTGGCGCGCGGCGAAGTCGCTCATCCGGTTGGACGTCATGAGGTCCGCGGTCAGCACGATGATGTCGTCGCGCGCATCGGCCATCGCGGCAAGCTCCTCGCCGGCCACGAACGAGGACATCAGCGGCAGCGAGGTCTGCATGTTCCAGGTCTGCGGGTCCCCGGTGCCTGCGGCTGCCGTCATGCGCTCCTCCTCGGCCCCGGCAGCCGCGCCTCGATGGCCGCCATCCGCGCCCTGATCTCCTGCTCGGCCCTGGCGCGGTCGCCTGGGCCGAGGAACCCGACATGCCACCACGGCGACAGGTCCATGAAGGAGACGCCGGCCCCCTTGCGGGTGCGGGCCAGCACGCACGTCGGCACCGCGCTGGCCGGGTCGGGCAGGCCGGCGAAGGCGGCGCGGATGGCGTCCACGTCGTGCCCGTCGATCTCGGTGACCTGCCAGCCGAACGCCCGCCACTTGGCCGCGATCGGCTCCACCGGCATGATGTCCGCGACGTAGCCGTCCAGGCACATCTGGTTCGCGTCGATCACCGCGACTAGCCCGCCGAGGGCGAACCGGGGCGCGGCCATCGCGGCTTCCCAGGTCTGGCCCTCGTTCAGCTCGCCGTCGCCGATCATGACGATCGTCCGGTAGTCCCGCCCCTGCTTGCGGCCGGCCAGGGCCATGCCCGTGCCGACCGAGAGATTGTGCCCGATCGAGCCCGAGCTGAAGTCCACGCCGGGCACCTTGCGCATGTCCGGGTGGTCGCCGAGCGGGCTGCCGAGGCGGGCGTAGCCGTCCAGCCAGTCGCGCGGAAAGTAGCCGAGGTCGGCCAGCACCGGGTACAGGCCGATCGCGGCGTGGCCCTTGCCGAGCAGGAAGCGGTCGCGGTCTGGCCAGTCGGGCCTGGCCGGGTCGAGGCGCAGCACGTGGTAGTACAGCGCGGCGAACAGCTCGGCGCAGGAGAACGCGCTGGAATAGTGGCCGCTGCCGGCGACGGCGGCGAGCTCGATGGCCTTCAGCCGGATCCAGTCGGCGCGCCAGCGCAGCTCGTCGGCGCTGGCGTCGCGGCCACGCTGCAGGATGGCTGGCTCAGGCGCGGTCATGGCGGGATGCTCCTCCCCGGTGCCCGGTGTCTGCGTGTGCCCGTCGTCGCTGTGCCTGCCCCGGGACGGGCGGCCCGGCGCCGACGCGGGCGCCGCCCGCGGCCCACCGGCGGGCCAGGAGGGCCGCCTGCGCGGTCACGGCGTCGAGATCCTGCTGGGACAGCAGCCGCGGCCGGCCGAGCTGCGCGGCCCGGTAGTACAGCTCGGCGAGCCATTCCAGCAGCCGCGCCCGCTCGTAGGCCTGCGCCACGGAACGCCCGACGGTGACGGCCCCGTGCGATGCCAGCAGGGCGGCGCGGCGGCCGGCCAGCGCCGCGGCCAGCCCGTCGGCCAGCTCCGCGGTGCCGAACGTGGCATAGGGCGCCACCCGGACCGGGCCGCCTAGCGCCGTGATCGCGTAGTGCACCGGGGGCAGCTCGGTCAGCGCCGCCGCGACGGCGGTCGCGAACATCGAGTGGGTGTGCACGACGGCGGCGGCATCGGTGGCCCGGTAGACGGCCAGGTGCATGGGCAGCTCCGACGACGGCGGGTGCGGGCAGTCGACCGGCCTGCCGTCCAGCCCGATGACGCACAGGTCATCCGCGCCGAGGCTGTCGTAGCCGCGGCCGGAGGGGGTGATGAGGATCGCCTCGCCCGCCCGCGCGCTCACGTTCCCCGACGTGCCGATGACCAGACCGTCCCCGGCCATCCGGCGGGCGCAGTCGGTGACCGCCGCCCGCAGCGCGCCGTCCGGCGGCGGGCCCGCGGGCCGCGCCGGGTGCTCGGCGGACGCCCCCGCCGCGGCGCGGCGCCGGGTCCCTGGCATGCTCGGCCTCAGCCCGGCCCGAACTGCGCCCGGGTCTTGCTGAACGCCTCGTCGGTGACCGCGAGCACCCGGTCGATGTCGCCGGGGGTGTGCGCGACCGACAGGAACCAGTTGTGCCAGGGGTGCAGGTAGACGCCGCCGTCGAGGCAGGCCATGGCCCAGAAGTCGGCTCGCTCCCGGGCGGTGTCACTGGCGAAAGACAGGAACGGGAGCTGCACCGGGCCGGTCTGGTTGACCCGCAGCCCGTGCGCGCGCGCCTGCTCGGCCAGCCCGTCGCGGAGCGCCTGGCCGGCTTCCCGCATCGCCTCGACGCCGTTCTCGTCGCGGATGATCTCGATGGTGGCCTTGGCCGCGGCCATGGGCACCGCGGAGAACCAGAACGAGCCCGTCGTGTACAGTTTCGCCGCCGGGCCGCGCAGCGCCTCGGTGCCCGTCAGCGCCGAGATCGGGTAGCCGTTGCCGATGGCCTTGCCCCAGGCCGTGAGGTCCGGCCGCACCCCGAGCGGCTCCCAGCTCCCGCGCAGGTCGATCCGCAGGCCGCAGCGGACGTCGTCGATCACCAGGGCAGCGCCGATCCGGTCGGCCAGGGCGCGCAGGCCGCGGGCGAAGGCGGGGTCGGCGAGCTGCTGGTCGCGGAAGGAGTCGTGCCGGAACGGCGTGACGATGATCGCCGCTACCTTGCCGGCTGCGGCCTCGGCGGCCTCCTCGGCGCTGGCCAGGTCGTTATAGCTGAACTCGATGATGTTGGCGCGGTCGGCGGCGGTGACCCCGGCCCGCACGGGCGTGCACCACGGGTCCGATCCGTGGTAGGAACCGCGCGCGACGAGGACGGCGTCCCGGCCGGTGGCGGCCCGGGCGACCATCAGCGCCTGGGTGGTGGCGTCCGTTCCGTTCTTGGAGAACAAGACCCAGTCCGCGCTGGGCACCAGGCTGGTGAACAGCTCGGCGAGCTCCACCATCACCGGGGCCGGGCCGTTGAGGCAGTCACCGCGCTCCCGCTGCCTGCGGGCCGCCTCCTCCACCCGGGGGTGACGGTGGCCCAGCACCACGGGGCCCCAGCTGGACATCAGGTCGATGTACTCGCGGCCGTCGGCGTCCCACTGGCGGCACCCCTGCGCCCGGGTGAAGAACTGCGGGTACCGCGGGGGGAACATCGCCGCGTTCAGGTGCCCGTACATCCCCCCGGGAATGACCTTGGCCGCGCGGGACCGCAGGGCCCGGTCGCCGCCGGCTTCGCTACCTGTCACTGCGCCTCTCATTCTCAGGGCCGGCCGCCCGCGCCGTGCCCGCCCGGTGCCGTGGGGTGACCCGCGGGCGCGCCGTCCTCCTGGCCGGCGACCGCCGCCAGGGTCAGGGTGGCCGCGTCGGAACCCAGCACCCCGGCGACGTGCCCGGCAGCCACGCTGCCCCAGCGGGCCGCCTCCACGACGCCGCGGCCGTGCAGCAGGCCGGCGAGAAAGCCGGCGCAGTAGGCGTCACCGCAGCCGCTGGTGTCGGTCACCGCCACCGGCGGCGCGGGCAGCAGCGCCCGGTGCCGCCTGGTCAGCACGAGGCTGCCCTCGGCGCCGAGCGTCACGACCACGCCCGAGGCGCCCATCGCGATCAGGCGCCGAGCCGCTGCCTCCGCGTCGCCGGTGCCGGTCATCCGCAGCGCCTGCTCCTCGTTGGGCAGCACGTAGTCGGCGTACCGGACCAGCGGGAGCACGGAGGCCAGGAGCCTGGGGACGTTGGACAGCACGTCCAGGGTCACCACCGCGCCGCGGGAGCGGGCCCGCTCAAGCATGGCCAGGAAGGCCGGGTCCCGCAGGCCGGGGATGACGTCGGGCCCGCCCACGTGCACGCCAGCGGCCTGGCCGATCAGCGCGGCGTCCAGGTCGGCCGGGGCCAGGGTGGGAGTCGCCCCGGGCAGGTGCAGCGTGGGCCGGTCGCGGCCGGAGCTGACGGGCACGATGGACATGCTGGTTGCCACGCCCCGGCGGCGCGTGATGTGGCCGGTGCCGACGCCGCGGCGCCGCAGCATGCCGATCAGCAGGTCCCCCGCCTCGTCGTCGCCGACGGCCCCGAGCGTGGCCACGGTCATGCCCAGCCTCGCCAGGTCGACGGCGGTGGCGGCGGCCGGGCCGGCCGCCGCCACCGTGATGTCGTCGACGATCAGGCTGTCGTGGCCGGACGGGATGGCGCTGACCGGCCTGGCCAGCACGTCGAGGATGTGCGGCCCAATAGTCACGATGCTCATCGGATCCTGCCTGGAGCGGACCGGTCTATTATAGACAGACGTCCGACTAAATTGTCAATCCTGGAGTCCCGGGCGCGCGGCCGCCCGCGGGCGGCCGCGGGGCGGGATGCCCGCGGGCGCGTGCGGCCGCCGGGCTACTCCTCGCCGGGGCCGCGCTGCCGACGCGGCCGCACCAGCATGTCGAGCTCCTGCTCGAGGAAGCGGCTGAGGTCGGCCCGCGACAGCCGGTCCGGGTACAGCAGCCGGTGCAGGCTCAGCCCGTCGATGTAGGCGAGCAGGCGCGCGGCCACGCGCTCCGGCTCGTCCACGGGGTCGGCCTCTCCGCTGTCCCGGGCTTCGGCGATCAGCCCGGTGACCCGGTCGAGCAGCCAGCCCGCCTCGTGGCGCTGCAGGGCGGCCAGTTTGTGCCGGACCAGGCTGCGGCTCCAGAAGCTCACCTCCAGCCGGGTCTCCGACGTCCGGGGATTGTCCAGCGGCAGGTTGTCGAGGAGGAGTTCGCGCAGCGCCTGCAGCCCGGTCATCCCGGCGAGCTTCCTGGCGAGCCGGGCGGCGATGCGGCTGTGGGAGTACCGCAGCGCGGACAGCAAGATGTCGTCCATGTCGGCGAAGTAGTGCATGAGCACGCCGTTGGACAGGCCGGCTTCCCTGGCGATCGCACGGGAGGTGGCCTCCTCCAGCCCGTCGCGCACGATGACGCGCCACGCCGCCTGGATGACCTCCCGGCGGCGCTCCTCGTGGTCAACGATCTTCGGCATGCTGTCTGGGGCCACCTCGGTTCGGTACGGGATTACCTTACTGAACCCGGGCTGCCCCGGGACACGGGCGGACGCCGCGGGCGGGCCCGTCACGGGCCTGGCCGCCACGCCCGCCTGGCCGGGCCGCAGCCGGCGGCCAGGCTCTCGTAGTGCGCCTCGATGAACGGCGCCAGGAAGGCCCGGGTCTCCCGGGGATCGATCATCTCCTCCACGCCGAACGCCTCCGCGGTCAGCCACGGGCTGGCGGCCTCCCGCATCCGCCGTTCCACGGCCAGCCTCATCGCCTCCGGGTCGGCGGCAGCCTCGATTTCCCGCCGGAAGGCCACGGCCACGCCGCCCTCGATCGGCATGTCGCCCCACTCGGCCGTCGGCCAGGCGACCCGCAGCCCCCCGCGCTCGATGTTCGCGGTGGCGCACACGGCCATGCCGTAGGCGCGGCGGACGTGCACGGTGAGGATCGGCACCTCGGCCTCGATGGCGTGCTTGATCGCACGCATCCCCTTGCGGACCACCCCGCCGCGCTCGGCCGCGGGGCCGATCATGAAGCCCGGCACGTCGACGAAGTAGACCATCGGCAGGTGAAAGGTGCTGCACAGGTCCATGAAGCGGACCTGCTTGTCGGCGGCGTCGCCGGTGAGCGCCCCGCCGCTGGAGCGCGGGTCGGTGGCCAGGACCCCGGTCGGCGCGCCGCCCAGCCTGGCCAGGCCGGTGACCACGGACGTGCCCCATCCGGCGCCGATCTCGAAAAAGCTGCCCCGGTCCATGACCACGCCGATGATGTCCCGCGGCTGGTAGGGGCGGCGGGGGTTCTCCGGGACGAGGTCGAGGATCTCCTCGCACGGCCGGTCGGTCGGGTCGTCGCAGTCGCCCCGCGGCGGCGGCTGCCACACGTTCGAGGGGAGGTAGGACAGCACCCGCCGGATCTGGGCCAGCGCGTCCCTGTCGTCGCCCGCGGCGTTGTCGATCGCGCCGGAGCCGCCCGCGTGCACGGCCGGGCCGCCCAGCTCCTCCTTGCTGACGGCCAGCCCGAGCGCCCGCTTGACCAGCGGCGGGCCGCCCGCGAACAGCACGGCGTGCCGGGCCATGACGCTGAAGTGGCTGAGGACGGCGCGGCCCGCGGCGCCGCCGGCCGCGGGCCCGAGCACCGCCACCAGCACGGGCACCTCGCCGAGCAGCTCGAAGCAGCGCGCCCAGCTGAACGAGCTGACCAGGTAGGAGTGCCCCTGGTCGTCCTGCTCGGCTACGTCACCCCCGATCCCCTCCATGAGCAGGATCAGCGGGATCCGGTACTGGTGCGCCAGGTCCTCGACGAAGCCGCCCTGGCCGCCCTTCATCCGGTCCAGGTACAGCTGCGGGGCCCCGCCGCGGACGGTGAAGTCCTCGCCGCCGATGGCCACCTTGCGGCCGCCGATCTCGCCGAGCCCGCACACGTAGCTGGCCGGGAGCTTTCCCGTGACCTGCCCGGAGGAATCCCGCTCCGGGAAGGTGGCGAGCGTGCCGATCTCGTGGAAGCTGTCGGTCAGCTCAGCGATGCGCTCCCTGATGGTGAGCTTCCCCGCCGCGTGCTGGCGGGCGACGCGCTCGGGGCCGCCGAGCTCGCGGGACCGCGCCCGCCGCCGGTCGAGCTCGGCGAGGTGCCGCGCCCAGAAGTCCTTCACCGGCGGCCTCCGGCCGGGCCGACCGCGGGCGACGGGCCCGGGGCCGCCGCCGCGGGCTGGAAGGCGGCGAACGTCTGGTAGGGATCGCCGCCCTCGGCGCATACGCTCAGCGTGCTGATCCCCGCGGCGGCGTACTGGCCGAAGCGCTCGCGGCAGCGCGCGGCCGACCCGAACACGCCGATCTGGTCGGCCAGCCGGTCGCTGACGCAGGCGATCACGCCCTCGCGGTCCCGGCGCGCCCATGCCGCCTCGGCGGCAGCGGCCTCCTCGCCGAACCCGTACCAGGCCAGTGCCGCCCGGTAGGACGGGGAGGTCATGTAGAAGTACAGGGACCGGCGGAACCGGTCCCGGGCCGACCCCGGGTCGGGGGTGACCGCGCACGGCACCGCCAGGAGGATCTCGGGCAGGCCGGGACGCTCCCGCCTGCCGGCTCCCGCACGGATCCGGTCCAGCACCTTCGGGACCGCCTGCAGCGGCACGAAGTTCAGCCATACTCCGTCGGCGATTTCCCCGGCCAGCTCGAGCATCCGCGGCCCGAGCGCGGCGAGCTGCACCGGCAGGCTGGCCCGCTGCCGCGCGGGGACCTGGAACCCGCGGCTGCGCGCGTGCCCGCTGGCGGTGTCGGTCTTGTCTCCGGCGCAGATCTGCCGGATCAGCCGCACGCAGTCCCGGGCCCGGCTCAGCGGGTGCGCGTAGCTGCCGCCGTGCCACTGCTCGACGATGACCTTGCTCGAGACCCCGACGCCGAGGGCGACGCGGCCGGGGGCCAGCTCGTGCACGCACAGCGCGGCGACGGCGAGCGAGACCGGCGACCGGGGCCCGAGCGGGGCGACCGCGGTGCCCAGCCGGATCGTGCGCGTCCGCTGGGCAGCGCAGCCGAGCACGATGAAGGGGTCTCGCGTCCCGGTGTCCCCGACCCAGGCATCGGCGAAGCCGTGCTCCTCCGCCCAGCCGATCAGCCCGACCTGATCGGCGAGCGGCAGGCTGTCGGGGATGTCGATCCCTATGCGCATGACCCGGTTGCTCTCCCTTCCCCCGGCAGCCGGCTGAGGTCGATGCTGCGGTCGCCGGCCGCCCGCGGCAGCGTGCGTTTCAGGATCGTCCCGTTGCCCGGCGCCCTGTCAAGCTCGTGCTCCTCGACCACCTGCACGTACCGGGGGATCGCGTATTTCGGCAGGTGCTCCCGGCAGAAGGCCAGCAGCGCCGCAGGGTCGAACGCCTGGCCCGGGCGGGTGGTGAGGTAGAGCTTGATGTCGTCTTCCACCCCGATCTCGTCGGGGACGGCGACGGCCGCGCAGTCCGCGACCCCGGGACAGCGGCGGACGAGTTCCTCCAGCTCGAAGACCGGCACGTTTTCCCCGCGGTGGCGGATGCTGTCCCCGAGGCGGCCGCGGAACCACAAGTACCCGTCGCCGTCGAGGACCCCGCGGTCGCCGGAGCGGTGCCACAGGTCCCGCCACTGCCGGACGGTGGCGGCGTCGTTGCGCCAGTAACCGAGAAACAGCAGGTTCCCGCGCCGCGGCCGGTAGGCGATCTCTCCCTCGGCGCCCGGCGCCACCGGGGTGCCGTCACCGTCCACGACGGCGACGTCGTACAGGCCGCACGGCGTGCCGCAGCTTCCCCTCCTGCGGTGCTGCGGCGTGGAGAAGACGACCGAGTCGGCCTCGGTCTGGCCGTATACCTCGTACAGCTGCACGCCGAGGCGGTCCTCCAGGATCTCGTAGGCGATCGCGGGGACCGGGCCGCCCCAGATCCGCAGCGGGCCCGCGCCGGCCTCCTCCCGGGAGGGGCGGCGGTGGGCCAGGGCCGCCAGCGCCGCCCCGGTGCTCATGGCGACCGTCACCCGGTTCTGCCTGACCTCCTGCCAGAAGCGGCTGGCCCGGAAGCGGGGGGCCAGCACCAGGGTGCTCCGGCTGGCGACGGCGGCGGCGACGGCGATGTGCCCGTCCGCGTGGAACAGCGGCTGGGCGAAGTGCAGCCGGTCGGCCGGGCACAGCCCCATCATCTGCGCCCACAGGCGGGCATGCCCCATCCAGCTGCCCGGCGACCACATCACGCCCTTGGACCGGCCGGTCGTCCCGGACGTGTATAGGATCGCGCCGAGCTCCCTGGGGTCGGCCGGGTCGGGCTCGGCGGCGGCGCCCGCCCCGCCGTCCGCCGCTGCCTGCTCGACGGGCACGATCCTGTCGCGGCCGTCCCGCCGCACCGCCAGCAGCGCGCCCGCCGTGGACGCGTCGGCGAGCACGAGGACGGGGTCGGCGTCGTCGAGGATGCCGCGCAGGCTGGTCCCGCGCAGCAGCGTGCTGACGGACACCTCGACGGCGCCGACCCAGGCCACCGCGAGCCATGCCGCGACGCAGCCCGGCCCGTTGCCGCAGGCGACCGCGACCCGGTCGCCGGCCTGGACGCCGACCGCGCGCAGCGCGCCGGCCAGCTGCCGCGCCGAGGCTAGCAGGCCGGCGGCGGTCACGTCCGCGCCGTCCCAGGCCAGCACCGGGTGCCGGGGGCTCTCGGCGGCCAGCGCCAGCACCGCTTCCAGCAGGCACTGCCCGGGGACCGGTTCGCTCGGCTGGACCGCCGCCGGGCCCGTCTCGGTCATGTCAGGCCGACTCCACGATCGCGGCCCTGCCGTCGGCCATCGATTTCCGCAGCCCGGAGTCCAGCGTCACCCAGAGGATGCCGCAGAGCATGATGAAGGCGGCGCAGTAGATGAGCAGGTTGTACGGGTAGGCGGGGACGGGGGACAGGCTCGAGTACAAGGAGTACCCGGCGATCGCGCCGCCGATCGCCGCGACCAGGGCGTACCCGGGCGACCGCTGCCGGGTGAAGTAGTAGATCGCGCCCACGGCGATCAGCGCGTAGGTCACCGTGATCAGGTAGCCGTCCACGGTGACGACGTAGTTGAATGCCGTCGCGGGGTCGGTCCAGAAGAACCCGATGGACAGCAGCAAGGCGACCGGCAGATAGTAGCGGATGGCCTCGATCGGGCTCTTCTCGGTGGCGTGGGTGTGGATGAACCGCCGCCCGAGGAAGCCATCCCGGCCGAACGCGTACAGCAGCCTGGTGCCCGAGGTGGCGTTCCCGCCGATCGACGCGAACGCCGACAGCGTCGCGGTGAACGCCAGGATGTCGCCGAGCGCCGGGCTGCCGTAGCGGTGCACCGAGGTGAACAGCGGCGTCGGCGCCGCGGCGAGCGCCGCCGGGTCCTTGAAGCCCACCACGGAGACCCAGGCGCCGAAGGTGTAGATCAGTCCGGCCCACAGCAGCGAGATCCAGATGGTGACCGGGACCGCCCGGCGCGGCAGCTGGGTCTCCTCCCCTCCATAGGCGGCGTTCTGGAACCCGCCGAACCCGGCCCAGGCGATGGCGACGCCCAGGATCACCTGGCCCACCGACTGGCCCTTCGCGATGGAGAAATAGCTGACGTTGAAGCTGTGCCCGGCGTAGCCGCCGCGCGCGAGCACGATGAGCCCGGACACGATCAGCAGCGCCGTGGACAGCAGCTCGAGCACCAGGAGCACGGTAGTGGACACCGACACGCGCCGCGACAGCATGTAAACGGCGATGCACCAGGCGACCACCGCGGGCAGCACCCACCACGCGCCGCCGATGCTCACGTGGAAGTTCTGCTCGACCGCGGCGGTGAAGTAGTCGGCGGTCTGGGACACCACGCAGCCGGTGCCCGTCAGCATGGCGATCAGCCAGGCCCAGCCCGTGATGAACCCGAATGTCGGCCCGACCAGGAACGTGGCGAACGCGTAGTCGCCTCCCGCCGAGACGACCCTCGTCGCGAGCTTGCTGTAGATCAGGGCAAGGAATCCGCCGGCCGCGATGCCCAGCAGGAAGCTCAGCAGCCCGGGACCGCCGGTGACGGCGGCCATCGTGGCCGGCACCAGCGCCGCCCCGGCCAGCGGGGCCTGGGTGCTGACGGGCATCGCCAGGGCGCGCCACAGGCCGATGCTTCCCGCTGCCAGTTCGGTGGACTCGCCGTGCCCTTGTGCTGTGGGTCCGCGCATCCGCATAGCCGGGTCTCCCTGCCTCATGGTGGCCGACGGGGCGCCCGGGTCGGCCGCGCCGAGGCGCGGCCGACCCGGGGGACGGTGCCGGCGCCGCGGGGGCGTCCCGCACCGGGCGAGATCTCGCGGGAATCCTATCTAAACGTACGTCCGAATACAATAGACCGGACCGGCGCCGGGTCGGGCACGGTTCGCGCAGTTCCGGGCTCCGCGGCCGGGAATACCGGCCGCCCGGCGGCGGGGATCCCGCGGAGCGCGACGGCGAGCAGCCACCGGATAAGCCGGCCGTCATCCAGCCCCGTGCCGCTGCGGCCGGGGCGCCGCCGCGGCCCCCGGCCGGGGACGCGACGGCGCGCGCTGTGATCCGGCCGCTGGGCGCGGCGCCCCGGGCAGATCCCGCCGTCTGGCCGGGTCCCGCCGTCTGGCCGGGCGCCGCCCTCGCGGCGCGGCCCCGCTTGCCCGTCCCCGCCTTCTGCCGTGCCATGCCAGCCCCCCTTCCCCGGGCGGCGCGCCGCCGCCGGATCGCCGGCAAGGCCGCCCGGCTGATGCGGCCGCGGCCTCAAGCCGCGGCCTGGTCCCTCATCCGCCCGGGAACACCTTCGCGCGCAGCTCCGGGCGCTGCCACTGGGTGAGCACGCCGGCCTTCGCCGCGTTCCGCGAGGCCAGGCCGTCCTGCTCGCGCCGGAGCCGGCGGACCTCGTCCAGGTCGAAATCGACATAGGACACGCCGCTCGCCGTCGACTGCATCAGGATCCTGCCGGGAGCCGCGACCATGGCCAGGCCGAGTTCCGTCGCGGAAAACAGGTTCTGCGTGGTCACCACCACGGCGAGGTTCTCGATCGCGCGGGCCCAGATCAGCGTGCGCCACGTCTCCCACAGCTCCGGCTTGGCGATCCCGGCCGGGAGGAAGATGATCTCGGCTCCGCGCAGCGCCAGCGCGCGGCACACCTCCGGCATGTACACCTCGCTGCACACGCCCATCCCGACCGTCCCGTGCTCGGTCGGGAACACGGGGAACTCGTCCGCCGCGACGTACTGGAATTCCCACACCCCGCCGGTGTACAGCCACGGCCCGGGAGGGCACGTCCTGCGGTAGATCCCCGGCGGGCGGCCGTCGGGGTAGGCAAGCACGGCCAGCTGGTGCGCTTCGCCCGTGGCGGCGTTCAGCGGCTCCAGGGTGCCGAACTGGACGTAGACGCGGCACCGAGCGGCGGCCTCGGCCATCGGCGTGACGGCGTCGAAGCTCGCCGGCATGCGCCAGGGCCCGGGATAGGATTCCGGGAACGCGACGATATCGGCGCCGTTCGCCGCGGCCCTCTCCACGTAGTCGACCGCTTCCTTGACGTTGAGTGCGTCGTCGGGAGGGCGGTGCGTGACGGGCTGGACCAGGGCGAGCCTTATGCCCATGTGACGGCCTCCTTGCGCGTGAGCTGCTAGCGATCACGGTCCCGCGCCCCGCGGCCGGCGGTCCGGCACGGCCGGCCGGGCGGGCTGCCCGGGTCAGCCGGGCTGCGCGGCGCCGCCCCCCCGGCGGATGATGTCGTCGACGATCGCGTTGGCGATGGCCAGCGTCTGGCGGCCGCGGGACTCCCAGGTCGCCCCGCCGTTGTGCGGCGTCAGCACCACGTTATCCAGCTTCCGCAGCGCCTCGGGTATGTAGGCGTCGTGCACGACCGGCGGTTCGTTCCAGAAGACATCCAGGCCCGCGCCCGCGATGGCCTTGCGTTGCAGCGCGTCGATCATCGCCTCCTCGTCGACGAGCCGCCCGCGGCCGACGTTGATGAAATACGCTGTCGGCTTCATGAGGGCGAATTCCCTGGCGCCCATCATCTTGAGGTTCGACGGTTCGTAGTTCGCGAGCATGCTGACGAAGTCCCCGCGCGCGATCAGTTCGTCCCTGTCTTCGACCCAGGTGACGCCGAGTTCGTCCTCCTGCTGTCTGGGCAGGCGGCTGCGCTTGGTGTAGAGGATCTCCATCTCCAGGGCCCGCAGCCGCGGCACCGCGAAGCGGCCGACGCGGCCGAGGCCGATGAGCGAGACGGTCTTGCCGACGCAGCCGATGCCCATGAGGTCCATGGTCATCTCCTGGAAGTAACCGGTCGCCCGGCTGTAACGATCCGCCTCCACCACGCGGTATGCGAGGCAGAGCAGCAACGCCACCATCAGGTCAGCCGTGGCGCGGCGGTTCCCGTCCAGGATTTCGTCGGTTTCCACCCCCACGAGCAGTGGGATGCCCGCCGCGTCGAGTGCCTCGATATCCTGGGTGTCGGCGCGTCTGGCGGCCACGCCGTAGCCTCTCAGGTTCGGGTTGGCGGCGACCATCGACGCGGTGACCGGTGTCTGGTGCATGCAGAAGATGTAATCCGAACGCCGGGCCGCGCTTTCCAGTTCGGCCACGGTGATGTCCCGGTGGGGCCCGGTGAATACCTCCACGTCCGCAACCTCCCGCAGGCGGGAGAGGGCGACCTCGGGGATGGGGTGCGCGACGAACACTCTGGGTCGTCCGGGCATTGACAGCTCACTCCTCTCGGCGATCCCCCTGGCTGGGAGCGGTCATGGTTTGGCTAGTGCTGGAGAGAACCGGCGTGGCAGCGATGAGATCGCGCGTATACGGGTCCCGTGGCCGGTCGAGCACTTCGGTGGCGGAGCCCTCCTCGAGGACCACCCCGGCACGCATGATGACAGCCCGGTCGGCGACCGCCCGGACCAGCGCAAGGTGGTGCGTGATGAACAGGATGGTCAGGTTCATCTCGCGGCGGAGCTTGCCCAGGAGTTCGAGGATCGCAGCCTGAATCGACACGTCGAGCGATGAGGTGATCTCGTCGCATACCAGCACGCTCGGCTCGGCGGCGAGCGCCCGCGCAATGGCGACCCGCTGACGTTCTCCCCCGCTGAGCTGGGCGGGGAAGCGAGACTCGTAGTCAGGGTTGAGGGCGACCCGCTCGAGCAACTCCCTGACGGCGGCGCGTCGCCGCTCGGAACGCATCCCGAAGACCTGCAGCGGGAGGGCGATCGACCGTCCCACCGGGTGCCGTGGATTCAGCGACGCATACGGGCTCTGGAAGATGTACTGGATGCCTCGACGGGTCTGCTTGGTGCGCTCGGCGGGACGAAGTGAGATCTGCTGGCCGCCGAGTCGTAGCGTTCCGCTGGCGTGTCCGGTGTGCAGGCCACTGATGCAGCGGCCCAGCGTCGTCTTCCCGCTGCCGGATTCGCCGACGATAGCCAGGCATTGCCCCTCGTGGACGGACAGCGTCACACCGTGCAGCACCTCGTTGCTCCCATACGAGGCGAACAACGACCGGACCTCGATGAGCGGGGCGGTCTCGGCTGGCTGCCGCACGATCCACGGGTTCGCGCTGGGCGCGGACTCGGACAGCAGCGGGTGGGTCAGGAACTCCTCGACCCGTGTGCACCGCACGTGATGGTCGAATTCCACCAGGCGCAGGGTCGGGAGTCGCTCGGCGCACGCCGCGATGGCGAACTCGCATCGGTCCGAGAAGGGACAGGAGTCCTTGCGGTCACGCGGATTCAGTGCGGTGCCGCCTATGCCGATGAGGGACCTGCGCTCGCGCAGGCTGGGCGTGGACCGGATGAGCCTGCGCGTATACGGGTGCAGCGGCTGGCGCAGCAGCGTGTCGGTCGTGCTTTCCTCGAGGAATAGGCCCGAATACATCACGCCAAGCCGGTGCGCGAGCCCGGTGACGACCGCCAGGTCATGGGTGACGTAGAAAGTCGCCGTGCCCTCGGCCGAGATCAGCTGACCGAGCAGTTCGAGGACCCGGGCTTGCGTCATGACGTCGAGGCCGGTGGTGGGCTCGTCCAGAACGATCACTCTCGGCCGACATAGGACAGCCAGGGCTATGCAGACTCGCTGCATCTGCCCGCCGGACAGCTGGTGCGGGTACCGCCGGAGGAACTCGCGCGATCCTGGCAGGTGCACCCTCTCCAGGATCTCCGCGATGCGCGCGGCGCGATCCGTGTCGTCCCGGTCCTGTCCCCGCAGGCGGTCGCGCAGCTGTGCTCCGATCCTCAGCGCCGGGTTCAGCGAGGTCGCCGGGTCCTGAGGTACGTATGAGATCACGGTGCCGCGCATCCGCTGGCGCACTGCCTCCGGCGCGGCGATCAGGTCGACGCCGTCGATCTGCACCGAGCCACGAAGCTGCATTCCCCTGCGGGCATAGCCGAGAAGTGCGAGCGCGACGGTGGTCTTGCCAGAACCGGACTCCCCGACCAGGCCCATCACCTCGCCCGGGCGGAGGCTGAACGTCACTCCGTCGACGATGGCGTGGGACCCGGGCACGACGACGCGGAGGTCCGTCACGCGGAGCACGTCGCCGTTCATGTGTCCAGCCTCCGGTCGATGCCGGCGACGGCGCGGGCGAACCCGTCGGTCACCAGGTTGCTCCCGATAGTGAGCAGCGCGATGGCGGCCACGGGGACGAGCACGGGCAGCGGGGCGACGCCGAGCGCCGACTGGTTCTCCTGGATCATCAGCCCCCAGTCGGCGCTCGGCGGCTGGACGCCGAGGCCGAGGTAGTCCAGGCTGGCGATCAGGCCGATCGAGAAGGTCAGGCGCAGGCCGAACTCGACCATCAACGGGGCGATCACGTTGGGCAGGATCTGCTCTGCGAGGATGCGCCTGCGGGGCAGGCCCACCGCTTCGGCGTACTTGACGAAGTCGAGGTCACGGACCTGAACCGCCGCGGCGCGGATCACCCGCGCGGTCTGCGGCATCTGGGACAGCCCGGCCACCAGGACGATCAGCCACGGCGCCGGGCCCACGACCGAGACGCACATGAGCGCGAGCACGATCGGGGGGAACGCGAGCAGCAGGTCCATCGCGCGCATGAGCGCCTCGTCGGCGGTCCTGAGGCTGTAGGCGGCCGCGAGGCCGACGGCGGTCCCGGTGCCCACGTCGAGCAGGGTCGCGAGCACGGCCAGCAGCAGCAGGCTCCGGCCCCCGGCGAGGAACCTGCTCAGCACGTCACGGCCCAGGTAGTCGGTGCCGAGCGGCGCCGCGGACGAGGGGCGGGCGAACGGCTGGCCGATGAAGCTCGTCGGCCCGTGCGGCGCGAGGTACGGACCGAGGAGGGCGCAGGCCACGACGAGGAGGCAGATCAGCACCCCGGCGCGGGTGCGGCCGGACCGCAGAGCCTCCCGGGTCGCCGTCGGCAGGCCGGCCTTCTCGCCGTCGGCTGGCGCGGTCATGGGGCCGGCTCGTAGGCGGCGGGCACGCGCATCGCGGCGGGGGCCTTCGCCGCGCCGACGCGCAGCCGGGGGGTGACGAGGATCACGAGAATGTCCGCGACCAGGTTCACCGTCACGTAGAACGCGGCGAGCAGGACCACCGTCGTCTGGATCACGGGAATGTCACGGTCGTTGACGGCCTGGACGAACGCGTAGCCAAGCCCGGGGTAACCGAACACGGTTTCCACCACCACCACCCCGCCGGCCAGGAAGATGAGATTGAGCGCGGTGGCCTGGATCGTGGTGGCCACGGCGTTCGGGAGGACGTGCCGACAGATCACCCGCCGCTGCGGCAGCCCATGAAGCCGCGCGAGCAGCACATAGTCGCTCTGCAGCACCTCCACCGCGCTGGCCCTGATCATCCGGATCGGGTACGGAATGACGGCCAGCACCAGGGTCACGGTCGGCAGCACCAAGAGGTTCAGCTGGGACAGGATGGAACGCGACGGGTCGACGAGCGATGCTGCCGGGAGCAGGTGGAAGACACCCGTGGCCAGCAGGAAGATGAGGCTCACGCCGATGACGAATGCGGGGAGCGCGACCAGCACGAGTGTCAGCACGGACAGGACGTGGTCGAGGAAGCCTTCGGACCGCAGGGCGCCCAGCATCCCGACCAGGAGCGCCAGCGGTGTGGCGATCGCGGTCGTGAGCAGCATCACGAGCCCCGTGTTTTCCGCCCCGGTGAAGACGATGTGGGCGACGGTGTCCTGGGAGACGAGAGACTGCCCCCAGTGCCCGGTGACGAGATCCCCCAGCCAGCGCCCGTACTGGACGAGTGCCGGGTCGTCGAGGTGCAGTTGCCGACGGAGCGCCACCACGGCGGCCGGGGTGGCGTTGCGGCCGAGTAGCTCCTGAGCCGCGTCGCCCGGCAGCAGTTGCGTCGCGAGGAACACCAGGACAGACGCCAGCCAAACGATGAGTATCCCCACCGCGAGCCGCCGGGCGATCAGGGCTCTCATAGCTCGGGCTCCCAGACCTAGACGGCCCAGACCTCGCGGTAACGGTACTGGCCGAGGCTCCAGCCGGTCGCCTTGTCGGGGACGAAGCCAGCGAACTTGGCGCTGTACCCGTCGACGGTGGTGCGGAAGGAATGGATGATGTGGCCGCCTCTTTCGTAGAGGATCTGTTCCAATGCCTGGAATTTCTCCGTACGCGTACTGACGTTCGTGTCCTTCAGCGCATCCGCGAAAATTGCGTTCGCCTGGCTGTCATTGAAGTGGGTCTCATTGAAGATGCCCCCCGGCGCGTACAGCAGCGCCCACATGATACCGAACGGCTTGTTTCCCCAGTATCCCTGGGTGAAGGTCCACTTCGTGAACTGCGGGTTGTAGACCGAGGCCGGGATGGTATCGAGGTTAACGGTCACACCCGCTGCCTTAGCGTTCTGGACGAATACCTCGGCTCCCGGGATCAAGCCGTAGTCCTCGTCCGCAGTCACCATCTTCACGGTAAGGTTCTCGTGGCCGGCCGCCCTGAGCAGGGAGCGGGCCTGCGCGATGTCCTGCTGCCGCTGCGGCAGCGAATGCGGATAGGCAGGGTCTGACGGGGACGGCATGTCGTTCCCGATGACCCCGTAGCCGTCGTAGGGCAGCGCCACTTCCTGAGGCCGGTCGACGATGAGGCGGAACGCCTGGCGCACGCGGACGTCGTTGAAGGGTACCTGGTCGACACGCATCACGATAGGCTGGAAGTAGCCTCCGTTCGCGGTCAGCAGCTTCAGGTCCGATTCCCGTCTGATCACCGATGTCTCGTTCAGCGGTACCCCGTCGATCGCGTCCACCTGCCCGCTCAGCAGCGCGTTGATCTGGGAGGTCGGGTCGGCCATGTCGATGATGACGAGCTCATCAAGATAGGGCTGGCCGGATATCCAGTAATTCGGGTTACGGACGAACACGCTGCGCTGGCCGGGGACGAAGCTCTTGAACATGAAGGGCCCGGTCCCGACTGGATTGGCGGGGTCGAAGTCGGCCGGCAAGATTGACATCTGGTCGATGTAGAAGCGTTCCGGGAAGACCGAGTCAGGAAAATTGAGCTGAAGCCGGACCGTCCTGTTGTCCATCTTGGTCATTGCGCGCGGGTTGACGGAGCTGAGCAACGATGCGTGCGGATCCGATGGCTGCAGAATGCGCTGGAAGGTGAAGATGAGGTCGTCGGAGGTGAGAGGCTTTCCGTTGTGGAACGTGACCCCGTCGCGCAGGCGGATCGTCGCGACCGACGCCCCGGCGGCGAGCTCGATCGACTCGGCCAGCCCGTACTGGAGCGTGAGGGCGTCGTGGGGGAAGTAGGTCAGGGTGTCATAGAGGTTGAACAGCCGCTGCAGGTCGACGTTGCTGGACGTCTTGTTCGGATCGAGGGTGTCGGTGGTGCTGCCCAGGCTGCCCACGATCAGCGTTCCGCCACGCTTGGGCTTGGACGACGCCGAGGTCGCCGACCCCGTCGCCGAGGTCGAACTGCAGCCGGCAGCAGCCAGCGCCACTCCGCTCACCGCGGCCAGGCTGCCCGCGACGAACGCTCGCCTTGTCGGTTGCGGCAGCCGGACATCCGTTCTCTCGTCCTTGGGTGCGGTCATCTTCTTTTCTCCCGAGCCTGCAAAAAGAACTGCATGTGGCGCTGAAGCGTTGAGCCCCGCTAGCTGCTGCGTTTCAGCTAGTCATCACTGATGTGACGACCCGTGAACTGTCCCGGGCGCCGTCCGTCATTTCGTTGTGTCCTCACGACCGAACAGGGCGATCAGCTCGTATACCAGGTGTGCTGCAGCAAGTGACGTGATCTCGGCATGGTCATAAGCGGGCGCGACCTCGACGACATCGGCGCCGACCAGCTGCAGCCCGTCAAGGCCGCGCACCAGGTGGAGGGCCTCCCGCGTCGTCAGGCCGCCAGGTTCAGGCGTTCCGGTGCCAGGGGCATGAGCCGGGTCAAGCACATCGATATCGACCGAGACGTACACCGGTCCGTTCCCGACCCGCTCGTGGATCATTCCGACCGTGTCGCTGATGGCACGCTCGCCGATCTGGTCCGCTGTTATGTAGGCGAACCCGAGGCCCGCGTCCTCCGTCAGGTCCTGGGGACCGTAGAGAGGGCCGCGAATCCCCACGTGCAGGCAATGCCCCCGACTCAGTAGCCCCTCCTCGGCCGCACGGCGGAACGGCGTGCCATGAGTAACAGGCGCGTCGAAGTATGTATCCCAGGTATCGAGATGGGCGTCGAGATGTACCACCGCGATCGGTCCCCACTTCGCGTGCAGGGCCCGCAGGGCGGGAAAGGCGATCGTATGGTCTCCGCCGAGCAGCACCAACCGCCTGCACCTTTCAAGCAGCTGGCCGATACCCTCCTCGATCTCCTTCACCGCCCGCATGATGTCGAACGGCGTTACCGCCAGGTCGCCAGCGTCGGCAACCTGCCCCTTACTAAACGGCTCGACATCGAGCACCGGGTGGTAGGTCCGGAGCAAGCGCGAGCCCTGACGGATGGCGTTGGGGCCGAACCTGGCGCCAGGCCGGTAACTGGTCCCGGCGTCGAACGGAACCCCGACCACGGCGGTGTCAGCCCGATCGGCCTCCTCGAGCCGGGGAAGGCGGGCGAAGGTGGTCAGGCCCGAAAAACGCGGGACGCGCATCGCGTCGACCGGCCCGACAGGCACGCGGCCGCCGGGATCTGTCCGGTTACGCTGCCGGTCGGTGCCATGATCGTGCTCCGATGCCACGGGGAGAGTATCGCGCAGGCTAATTCCGCGTGTCTTGTGGCAAAGCCGCCAATCGCACGGGCATATCTTGGTAAATCAGCCCAACCTTCAAGAAGCGGCCGACCGTGCGCCGCCCCGGCAGGCGGTCGCAGCACCCTGGAACGGGGCTGGCTGCTGCCGGTTGCAATCAGGACTTCTGCGGGCATCCCTCCATCAGGGCAGTCGTTGGTCGAGGTTTGAGATGGCGATAACGGTCGGAGATCTCGTGCAGATGGGGCACCTGGGGTGCGAGGTGATCGCAGGCTCGGCCGGGCTCGACCGCGAGATCCTCTGGGCTCACGTGTGCGAGCTGAAAGATCCGGTGCCGTGGCTCACCGGAGGGGAGCTGGTGATGACCACGGGTCTGGCCATCCCCCGCTACGCAGAGGGCCAGGAACGCTACCTGAGCCGGCTGACCGCCATCGGGGCTGCGGGGCTGGCGATCTCGAAGGACCTGCACGCTCCGCCGCTGACCGCGCGCATGATCGAGGCCGCCGATCGCCAGGCGTTCCCGGTGCTCGGCGTCTCGATCGAGGTCACCTTCATCGACATCGCGCGTGTGGTCATCATGGCCAACAGCGGCAAGTCTCACCGGCAGCTCGTCCGCCAGCTCGCCGTCTTCGACGTCCTCCGCTCCACCAGCCTGGCCCGGCTGGACCTGCCTGCGCTTTTCGAGCGCCTGGAAGAGGTGTCGGGATACCGGCTGTACCTCAGTTCCCGGACCGGGGCGCCGTTCCTGCCAGGCGTGCCCGGCTTCCCCGATGACAGGCAGGATCTGCTGTCCCGTCCGCCCACGGCGCCGGCCCAGGTCCCGGGCGGCTGCATGATCTCCGTCCCCTGCGAGGGCAGGATCACCGGGTACCTCCTCGGCCTGCGCAGGCCCGGCGCGGACCCGGCCGGGCTGGGGGCCCTGCAGCACATCGCCACCATCGCAGCGCTGGGACGGACGATGCTGGAACGTGAGCGAGAGATCGAGCGGCGGCAAGGTTCGGAGCTGCTCGCCGAGCTGCTCAAGGCCCGGGAGCAGGGAGGCCTGCAGCACCGGCTGCCTCCGGCGCTCGCCGACGCGCGGCTCGTGCTGACCGTCATCCGCGCGGCGGACCCCGACGCCGCCGGTTCGCGGCTTCACTACGAGCTGAGCGACCTCGCCGTGCCGCACCTGTTGCAGGTGCAACAGGAGCTGGTGCTGCTCACCCGGGCGGATGAGCAGGTCAGCGCCGTGCTGGACTCGATCGATGCGACGGCCGCGGGACGCAGCCGTCCGTTTCGCCTCGGTGACTCCCTCGCCCTCGCCTGGCGGCAGGCGTCGGCCGCGCTGCAACGGGCCGTCCAGACGGGAACCCGGATCGTCGATGCCGCCTCGGTCCCGGAACAGCTGGACTGGCTGCCGCGCGACCCGGCCGCGGTTCACGCGCTCGTCAGGCGGGTGCTGGGAGTGCTTCTCGACTACGACCACGCCCACGACGGCCAGCTCGTCCCCACGCTGCGCACCTGGTTCGAGTCCGGGCAGCGGCCGAGCCTGGTCGCGAGGCGGCTGCGCGTCCACCCGCACACCCTGTCGTACCGGCTCACCCGCATCCAGGAACTCACCGGGCGCGACCTGCGCAACCCGGACACGGCCGCCGAGTTCTGGCTCGCGTTGCGGGCATCGGACGCGGGCCGCTGACCAGCCGCTGGTCGCATCGGCCGGCCGCGAGCCAGTGCAGGCCCCGGCTTGCTCCCGCGGACGCCGAGTGCCTATGGTGTGACCCGTGACATGGCTGCGGCAGTGCGCGTCGACCGTGACGGTCAGGCCGAACCGGGGCAGCCGGTGACCGCCGCCGCTTACGGCATGGGCGGCGGCGCCGCCGACTGGGAGCAGCGATACGACTTCGACGCCCTGCGCGCCAGGCGAGTGGCTCGCGCCGCGGAGATGATGCAGGCTGACGGCCTCGACGGGCTGCTGCTGTGGAAGATGGAAAATGTCCGGTACCTGACGTCGCTGCGCAGCCAGGTGATCGCCGGCAAGGCGTCCATCCTGAACGGCGCGCTGCTGCTGCCCGGACAGGCGCCGGTGCTGCTCGCCTCCGGCGGCGAGGTGGACAAGGCCAACCGGTTCATGCCGTGGCTCGGGGCCGTGCACGCGATCCCGATCATGGAACAGCGGGAGCTTGTCGACGGCTTCGTCCGCACCACCCTCGCACCGCTGCTTCGCGACGCCGGAGCGGCCAGCGGCCGGCTCGGCGTCGACCAGCTCGGCGTCAACCTGCTCGAGGCGATCGCGGCGCAGCTGCCCGGCCTGCGCCTCGCCGATGGCGACGCCCCGATGCAGCGGGCTCGCATGATCAAGCTCGACGAGGAGATCGCCCTGATCGAGGAGGCATGCGCGATCGGCGACAGCGTCACCATGCGCGCCATCGAGGCCACCCGCGCGGGCGTGCGGGAATGTGAGGTCGCGGGCGACGCGATGCAGACCCTGTATTACCTGGGCGGCGAGATGGCGCATGTCATCACGCCGTTCGTCGCTTCCGGGGAGCACATGTCCCCCCCGCACCGCATCGCCACCGACAAGATCATCCGCAACCGGGACCTGTGCTTCATCGACATCGGCGCGATGTGGAACGGGTACTTCGCCGACATCGGGCGCACGGTCATGGTCGGCAAGCCGTCCGGCCGCCAGAAGCAGGTCTACACGGCCGTGTTCGAGGGGCTGCAGGCCGGCACCGACGCGTTCCGCCCGGGCAACACCACCGAGCACGTCGCCGCGGCGGTGCGGCGGGCGGTGGCCCGCCATGGCCTCGAGGAGCATCTGTTCTCGTTGTTCATCGGTCACGGCATCGGTGCCGGCGCCAACGAGCCGCCATACATCGGGGAGACCCTTCCCGGCGCGACAGCCCAGGAGTTCGCTCCGAACATGCTCTTCGCGCTGGAGCCGCTTGTCTGGGTGGAGGACTCCGGCGGCGTTGGGGTGCGGATCGAGGACATGATCCTGGTGACCGACACCGGACCCCGGGTGCTCAGCCGCGCCCCATACGACGAGACCCTGCTCGCCTGACGCGGCACCGACTCACCCCGCCGGGCCGATCCCGCTGGCGCGGGCGCCAGGCGGTTTGGCGGACGGCCAAGCCGGGCCCGGTCGTTCGGCAACACTGCCAATAGAGCACCCGGCACGCCGCGGGTTACCCTGCGATGGCGTGTCCCCGGCACGCTGCCCGGCTGACCTGTCGCACGCGCGGTTCCCAGCGGCACCGGGCGCGCGGGGCGCCGACGAGAAGGAGAGAACACGTGCCGGTGATTGACTTTCACGCCCACTGGACACCGGTGAGGTACCGCGAGGCCATAGCCGACGGCGGCCAGTGGCATACGCTCGGCCCCGACGTCGGCGAGCTTTACAACTCGGGTTTCCGCATGACGCTCGAGGAGAGGGTCGCCGACATGGATGCTCTCGGCGTCGACCTGCAGGTGCTGTCTCCGACAGACGGCTTCTACCAGTACGAGAACGAGCTCGAGACCACGGTCGCGGTTTCCAGGGCCTGCAACGACGAGATCGCCGAGATCGCGGCAACCTGGCCGACCCGGTTCCTCGGCCTGGGAACGCTGCCCATGCAGGACACCGACGCCGCGATCGCCGAGCTTGAGCGGGCCGTGCGCGGCCTCGGCCTGGCTGGCGTGATGATCGGCGACCAGGTGAACGGCGCCACCTACGACGAAACCCGCTTCACCGCCTTCTGGCAGGCCGTGCAGGACCTCGGCGCCGTGGTGTTCTTCCACCAGGGGCTCGGGTACCGGTACTTGTTCGACCGGTACTTCCTGCAGAACGCGATAGGCAACCACGTCGAACGGGCAACGACCTTTGCCGTTCTCGCCGAGGGCGGCGTGCTCGACCGGTTCGACAACCTCAAGTTGCTGTTCGGTCACGGTGGCGGTTACGCGGCCTGGGCGGCGGCACGGATGGACAAGGCGCAGGGCTTCTTCGGCGAGGACAACGCCGCCGCGGGCTCCGGTTACCGTCCGGCCTACAAGTCCGTCCCCGACCCGAGCGCCGAGGCAAAGCTGCCGGCCAGCGCCTACCTGCGCAGGTTCTACTTTGACTGCTGCACGTTCAGCGGGCCGCTGCTCCGGTTTCTTATCGACAACGTGGGCCCGGACAGGGTGGTGTTCGGCTCTGACGCGCCGACGCCCATGGTGCTGACGAACGGGGTCCGCTGGATACGCGGCCTCGACTGCCTCACCGCGGAGGAGAAGCGCATGATCTTGAGCGACAACGCCGCGCGGCTGCTGGCCCGCTGACGAGCGCGGGAGGGGAACGCTCGGCGGCGGCATCGGGCCCAGGCCCTGGGTGGCGAGTCAGCCGGGGCTCCGGCCGGTGAGCAGGTCGTGCGCTCGGAGCGCGAACCACCATTCGGCCAGGTGCTCTGTCCTGGCCAGGCCGCGGCCGGTCAGGCGCTCGATCCGCCGGATGCGGTAGCCCAGCGTCTGCTTGTGGATGTGCAGGTCGGCAGCGGCCAGGTGCCACGACCGGTCGTGCCGCAAGACAGTCCGCAGCGTGTCCAGGTACGCGGTGCCGCGCCGAGCGTCATGGTCGATGAGCGGGCCGAGGATACGCGAGACGAGCGCCTGCGCCTCGGTGACGCTCCGGGGCAGCAGCAGCGTGGTGGGGTCACCGTACCGGACCAGGCGCTGGCCCTCCGCCTCCGCCACGCCGAGCGCCCACAGTGCCTCCTGCGCCGCATCCGGCACCCGCCCGGCCCCGGCGATGCGGCGGCTGCAGCCCACGGCCCCGCCGACCTCGGTCAGGTCACCGGCGCGACCGTCGACTGCCGCTTCCGGCAGCACGACGTGGAGCAGGCGATCGAGGTCAAGCACGAGATGCGGCACATGCGAGCGGGCCAGCTTGCGGTGCAGTTGCGGGGCGGCCCGCTCGTCGGCTGCCCGGGCCACGGCGATGACGCTGACGGCCAGGTCCAGGCCGGCATCGGCGATCAGCGGCCCGGCCACCCGCGGGTCGATCCGGCGGTCAAGCAGCTGGCTCAGCAGGTCGGCGCCGATCCGCCGTTGCCGCTCCTGCACGGCTGCCAGCTGGGCCAGCTCGAGCGCGCCTCCGGTGGCGATGTGATGGAGCAGGACGAGGCTGGGCAGCTCGTTGCCAACCGGCTCGGCCACCAGCGCGGTGGGCTGGTCACCGGGTACCTCGACGGCGAACGCGCCCGGCTCCCCGGGCGCGGCGTGCGGCCTGCTCAGCCGCAGCACCCCGGGAATCGCATGGCCGTGTGCCGCGTAGCTTGTCATCAGCGACGAGGCGTACGGGGAGCGCTCCGCGTCGCCGAACAGCGACAGGCCGGTCTCCGGGTCGACCAGGTGCAGCCGCACGCCCAGTTCCTGGCCCAGCCGGCGGAACAATTCCGGCCCCGGGTGCCCGGCGATGACCGATGTCCGCAGCAGCTCGTACAGCCGGGCCACGCGCCCGAGCAGGAGCGCTTCCTCGCGTCCGTTGGCGTCGGCGACGGCCCGGACCACGGCGGTGAACGGCATGCTGTACGGCACCCCGAGGACCGGCAGGGCCAGTTCGCCGGCGCGCCGGATGGCACGGCCGGACAGCTGCGGGCCGGACATCCCCAGGCCGATCCCGAGGCCGCTCGCGCCCGTTGCCGCGAGCCGCTCGATGAACTGGACCTGGGCGGCCTCGTCCGCGTGCAGGCTCGTCTCGTTGGTCAGCAGCAGCTCGGCCGGGCCGTGCCACTTCCACGGGTCTGGCAGGTCCGACGTGTGCACCCAGCTGACCTCGCGGTCGAGGCCGGCCTCGCCGGCCATCAGCGTCAGCCGCAAGTGCGGCAGCTGAAGCAGCTCGCGGACCGTGATCGACATCGGGCTCCTCGCGGCGGACTGGCGGCGGCGGCCGACCCCGGAGGCTCAGCGCCCCGCGGCCGACCGGGCGGCACGCCCTCGTCACATTTCATATCGCGGTATGAGCATGGAGGAAAGGTTTGCGCCGGAGTCGGATGGCAACCGCCCCGAGCTGATCCCTATCCTCACCGGCAACGACCAGCGCCGGAGCCGCCGATGAACCGCGCCGAACCGCCCACGCTCGCCGGACGGCTGGCGAGCGGTGCCGCACCACCGCCCCCGATCACTTGGCCCGCGGGAGTAATCGCGGCGGCCTGCCTGACGTTCGATCTGGACGCCGAAGCGCCGGTGCTGACCGCGGACGTCTCGTCGATCAGCCGGATGACCGTGATGAGCCACCAGTCCTACGGGCCGCTGGTGGGGGTCCCCCGGATCCTGGCGCTGCTCGACCGGCACCGGGTCAAGGCCACATTCTTCGTCCCCGGGTACTCGGCGCACAGGTACCCGGATGCGGTGCGCGCGATTGCCGAGTCCGGGCACGAGATCGCGCACCACAGCTATTTCCACGAGAACACCATCGGCATGGACGCGGAGACCGAGGCGGCGATGCTCGACCTCGGCCTGCGCGCGTTGCGGGAGACCGCAGGCATCCGGCCGGAGGGATATCGCGCCCCGATGTGGGAGATGAACTTCCATACCCCGGGGCTGCTGGCCGAGCGCGGATTCCTTTACGACTCCAGCCTGATGGACTCCGACTATCCCTACGTCCTGGCCGTGAGCGGGACGGCCGACGGTGTCGGGACGGCCCGCACGCTGGTCGAGATCCCGGTGTCATGGGGTCTGGACGACTGGGAGCAGTACGCGTTCCTGCCGGGCCTGACGGGGTCGGGGGTCATCGAGAGCCCGGTCAAGGCGCTGGAGATGTGGACGCTCGAACTCGAGGCGATGCACCGGCTGGGCGCTGCGTTCGTCCTGTGCTGTCACCCGTTCCTGTCCGGACGGCCGTCCAGGGCCGAGGCGCTGGAGCAACTGATCGAGCGGATGAAGTCACTCGACGGGCTGTGGATCACGACGGTGGCCGAGGTGGCGCGGCATACGGCGTCACTGCACCTCCCGCCGCGGACCTGTCCGCAACCGGTCCTTCCAGCGGACGCCTACTGGGTCGCCCGCCCGCCCACCTGACCTCGCCATATCGGCACCGGAGGCAACCATGACTGAAACCTCGATCACCGAGGATCCGCTCGGCCGGCGGCCGGTCCGGGACTTCAAGTTCCGTTCGGCGTTCGCGCTGTCGTTCGCCGACCTGTCGCCGATCGTGGGCATCTACACGGTCTTCGCGATCGGGCTGGTCGCGGCGGGCCCGGCCTTCCTGTGGGCCTTCCCCGTCGTGCTGGCCGGGCAGCTGCTTGTCTGCGGCGTTTTCGGGAACCTGGTTTCGAAATGGCCGCTGCAAGGCAGCGTCTACGCCTGGTCGCGCGAGCTGATCGGCCCGCGGTACGGCTGGTTCACCGGGTGGGCCTACATGTGGGGGCTCACCCTGACCCTCGCGGTGCTGCCGATCACCGCCTCTCCCTACATCCTGGGCGCGGCCGGGATCAGCGCGCCCTCCCAGATTGCCGTCGAGCTGGTGGCCCTTGGCGTGCTGCTGTTCGGCTCGGCGGCGAACCTGTTCGGCGGGCCGCTGCTGAAGGGCCTGATCTACATCGCGCTGGCCGCAGAGCTCGTCTCGTCGGCCGGCATCGGCATCACCTTGTTGATCTTCCACCGGATCAACCCGCTGTCGGTCATCTTCACGGCCGCGGGCACCGGCCACGGCGCGCGCTGGCTGATCGGCCCGTTCCTGCTGCCGATCGCCTACATCGCGTACTCCTTCATTGGCTTCGAGGCCTCCGCCTCGATTGGCGAGGAGGTCAAGGAGTCTCGCAAGGTGCTGCCCAAAGCGGTCGTGTACTCGCTCGCGGTCGGAGGGGTGCTCGTCATCCTCGCCTGCCTCGGCATCGTGCTCGCGATCCCCGACATGGCCGCGGCGGTGTCCGGCAAGGACACCAACCCCATCGCCACCACCCTGGAGCACGCCTACGGATCCGGGGCGGGGCGGACCCTGCTCGTCGCGCTCGCGGTCGGCTTCACCTCGAGCATGATCGCCGTGCAGACCGCGGTGACCCGCGCGATCTGGGCCAGCGCCCGGGACCGGATGCTGCCGGGAACCCCGCTGCTGGGCCGGCTATCCGGGCGCGAGCACCTCCCCAGGTACGCCATCGGCCTGACCATCGTCATCGCGGGGGGATTGATCTTCGCCGGCGCGTCCAAGGTGTTCGCGCTGCTGGTGACGTTCTCCGCGTTCGGCTTCATCCTCTCCTACTACATGCCGATCCTGGCGCTTTCCTACAAGCGCTGGCGCGGCCAGCGGCCGACCGCGGATGCCTGGGGCGCACGCTGGATCGGCGCGGTCACCACCATCGCCGTGATCTGGCTGAGCGCGGAGATCGTCAACCTGCTGTGGCCGAGGACGGTCAGCACCGACTGGTACCTCAACTGGGGCAGCCTCATCATGACCGGAGCCCTCGGCGTCCTCGGTGCGGTGATCTGCCTGCGGTCCTTCCGGATCCGCTCGTCCGCCCCCGCGGCAGCCGGGAGCCCGGAGCCGGTGGCGGCCGAGGCGGAGGAGGCGTGACCGCGGATGGCGGCCGCGTCGCGGTCATCACCGGCGCTGCCAGCGGGATCGGCAGGGCCTGCGCCGACCTGATGACGGAGGCCGGCTGGCGGACCGCCGGGATCGACCTGAACGCGTGCGGAACCGACCTGTCGCTGCAGGCCGACGTGGCCGACCGGGCCGCCGCCGCGGCGGCGGTCGACCAGGCCGCCGAGCGGTTCGGCCGGATCGATCTCCTGGTCACCGCGGCCGGCTACTACCAGGAGGGCATCGACGTCGCCGAGATCACCGTGGAGCAGTGGGACAGGATGCTGGCGGTGATCCTCGGCGGCACGGTGAACTGCTGCGCCGCGGTGCTGCCGCACATGCTCGGCCGGGGCCAGGGGGCCATAGTCGCGATCTCCTCGGAGCTCGCGCTGGCCGGCAGCGCGACTGACCTGCATTACGTGGCGGCCAAGGGGGCCGTGCTCGGCCTGGTCAAGTCGCTGGCCATGGAGCTCGCGGAAACCGCGATCCGGGTCAACGCAGTGGCTCCCGGCCCGACCGACACGCCGCTGCTGGCGCCGGACTCGCTGTGGCGCAAGCCCGACTACCTGGCTACGCTGCCGCTTGGCCGACTGGTCCGTCCCGACGAGGTCGCTGATGCCGTCTATTACCTGGCCACCGAGGGGTCGATGTACTGCGGTGAGGTGCTGTCGCCGAACGCCGGGGCGGTGATCTGAGGTGACCGGACAGGCGGGCCCGCGCACCGGCAGGCAGCGTCCGGTGGCCCTGGTCACCGGGGCCGCCCAGGGGCTTGGCCGCGCGACGGCACTGCGGCTGGCCGCCGATGGATTCGCGGTCGCGGTCAACGACATCACCGACGACGGCAGGCTGACCGAGTTCGCCCGGCGGGCCGGCGGGATCGCCGTCCCGGCCGACATCGCCGACCCGGTCGCCGGGCCGGCGATCGTCGGGACCGTCGCCGACCGGCTCGGGCCGGTGCAGGTCCTGGTCGCCAACGCCGCGGCCATGGCAATGAGCCCGTTCCTCGACTCGGACCCGTGCCAGTGGTGGCGTCAGATCGATGTCAACCTGTCCGGGCACTTCCGGATGATCCAGGCGGTCATCCCCGGGATGCGCGCGCAGCGGCACGGCCGCATCATCATCATCGCGTCCGGCTGGGGCGTCGTCGGCCATCCCAATGCGACGGCCTACGCCGCGTCGAAGGCCGGGCTGATCGCGCTGACCAAGGGCCTGGGCCGAGAACTGGGCCCGCAGGGAATCCTCACCAACGCGATCGCGCCGTCGTTTATCGATACCGAACAGCTACGTGTCGACGCCGCAGACGCAGGAATCACGCTGGATGAGATGCGCGGGCGGTACCGGGACCTGGTCCCGGTGCGCAAGCTCGCCAGCCCGGACGACATCGCCGCGGCGGTGGCGTTCCTGGCCGGCCCTCGGTCCACCGCGGTCATCGGGCAGGTGCTGCAGCCCAACGGCGGCGTGACGCGTGCCCGAGCCTGACGCCCCGGCAGCGCAACAGAGGGGAGATGACATGCCCGAGCATGACGGCGGGCCGATCGGGCCGGCGGGGCCGGTCGACGGCAGGGTGGTGCCGCGGTTCGCGGGTGCCGGATCGTTCGCCAGGCTACCGGACATCGACCGGGTCGGCGACTATGACGTGGCGGTGCTCGGGGTGCCGTTCGACGGCGGCACCTCCTACCGTCCCGGAGCCCGGTTCGGCCCGATGGCCGTCCGCCAGGCGTCACGGCACCTGCGCCCCGGTCATCACGTGGAGCTGGACATCAGCCCGTTCGCCGCCATCCAGGTGGTCGATGCGGGGGACGTGCCGGTCACGCCGTTCTCGATCGACGAGGCCGTGCAGCAGATCGCCGGGCACGCCGGTGACCTGCTGCACGGCGGCAGGAAGGTCATCGCGGTCGGCGGCGATCACACGGTCGCATTGCCGATGCTGCGGTCGGTGGCCCGGGTGCACGGCCCGGTCGCGCTGGTGCACTTCGACGCGCACCTGGATACCTGGGACACCTACTTCAACGCGCCGACCACGCACGGGACCATCTTCCGGCGGGCGTTCGAAGAACACCTCCTGATCGAGGATCATTCGATCCACGTCGGCACCCGCGGTCCCGTCTACGGCCGCGCCGACCTCGATGACGACCGGAAGTTCGGCTTCCGGGCCATCAGGGCCTCCGACATCGACGTCCTCGGCGCCGACGGGGTCATCGCCGCGATCACCGAGCGCGTGGCCGACCTGCCCGTCTACCTGTCCATCGACATCGACGTACTCGACCCGTCCGTCGCGCCGGGCACCGGCACGCCGGAGGCGGGCGGCCTGACCAGCCGCGAGCTGCTGCGGATGCTGCGCGGCCTGACCGGCGTCAACCTGGTCGGCGCCGACCTGGTCGAGGTGGCTCCCGCCTACGACCACGCGGAGATCACCGCCATCGCCGCCGCCACGGTGGTCTTCGACATCGTCGCGCTGCTCGGCAGGAGGCCCTGATGGCGCCTGGACTCGCAGCCGCCGGGCCGCTGGCCGTGGACGTGATCGTCATCGGCGGCGGGCTGTCCGGCGGCCTGCCTGCCGCCGCCTACCTGCAAAAGGCCGGCCTGCAGGTGCTGATCGTGGAGGCGAACGCCGAACCCGGGTCATTTTGCTGCACGCACGAGACGTGGCCGCAGACCCTGGACAGCCCGCACGTGGGGGTCTCGTTCGCCGGCAACTCGCCCGTGCTCGCCGACCTGGACCTGGAACGCTACGGGTTCCGCTTCGCCGCCGCACCGGTGGTGCTCGCCACCACCTACCGGGACGGCACCAACTGCCTGATCTGCCAGGATCCCGAGCGGACCGCCGACAACTTCGCCCGGCATTCACGCCGCGACGGCCAGCGGATGCTGGAGATCCAATCCCGGGTCCACGAGACGATGGTGGAATTCAACGAGCTGAGCTCGTTCTCACCGCACCCGGATCCCGGGAAGCTGCCACGGGTGTTCGAGCTGTGCGCCTATGCCATGGACTTCCCGGTCGAGCAGATGATGGAGATGACCGGGCCCGAACTGTGCGAGCGCACGTTTGAGTCGGACGCGTGCAGGCAGATCCTGATGACCCCGGTGGCGTTTTGGGAGCACGGCGCTCCGTTCGCCCGGGGGCAGGGCGCCTTCGGTACCACGTTCGCCCTCTACTACACCACGGGTGTCGGGATCGGCGGCAACGAGATCCAGGTCGACGCGCTGACCCGGTGCTTCCTCGACCACGGCGGGCAGTTGTGGACGTCCGCGGCCGTCGAGGAGATCCTCGTTGCGGACGGCCGGGCGGCTGGAGTCCGCCTGTCACAGCGGTCACTGTACCCGGGCAGGGAGGTCCGCGCCCGGCTCGCGGTGATCTGCAACGCCGGCGTGCCGGAGACGCTGCGCCTGGTCGGGGACCAGGTGATCGAGTCCGCCGACCCGCTGCTGGCCGCGAAGATGCGGTACTGGAAGATGGGCCTGCGCGGATCGCACGTGACATCATGGCTGCTCGACCGGCGCTTGTCGTGGAAGTCGGCCGACTTCGACCCGCTGATCGACGAGGCGATCCTGGTGTACCGGGCCTTCGACTCCTGGGAAGGCACCAAGCAGTACATGGTCGACATGCTCGGCAACGACACCTGGAAGGCAGCCGGCCAGCTCATGGAGTTCACCTATCCGGCCCCGGCGGATCCGACCAGCGTATCCCCCGAGGGGTACACGGTGCTCCGCGCCGAGGAATGCTTTCCGTACGCGCTACACGGCCTGGGCGGGCCCCGGGCATGGGACGGGCCACTGCGCCACGAACTCGTGGCCGCAAGGAACTCCGTCATGAGCCAACTCGTCCGCGACTGGGACGCCAGCGTCCTCGACTACTACGACTGGACGCCGCTGGACAACTGGCGGCTCAACCGGTCGGCGAAGTTCGGCCAGGTAGTCGGCGGAGACTTCACCGAGGACCAGTGGATTCTCGGCCGCATGCCCTACCGGATGCCCGTACCAGGGCTGTATATGTCCAACGGCGTCTGGCCAGTCGGCCTGAGCTGGATGGCGGCCGGCTATAACGCCGCCCAAGTCGTCGCCGCCGACGCCGGGGTACGGGACCAGCCATGGTGGATCTCCCGGCCGTGCCAATGGTATGAGCACAACCTCCCGCGGCTGCTCGCGCGGGACACGGCCGTGAGCTTCGCCGGGTAGGGACGCCATGGCCGGGGATTGCGAAGTCGCCGTCATCGGCGGCGGGCCGAACGGCCTGACCGCAGCCGCCTACCTCGCGCTGTCCGGCGCGGACGTCATCGTGCTCGAGCAGCGGTTCGAGCGAGGCGGGACGATGGCATCAGACGACTACTCCACACCGTTTACCTACAACCCGGCCCAGGCGGCCCTTCCGCTCGGCGCGGACAATCCTGTCGTCGCGGACCTGGGCCTGGCTGACCAAGGCGTCGCCTTCATCGAGCCCGCAGTGGCCGTAGCGGTGATCACCCGGGACGGTGAGCACGTGATCGGCCGCGGCGGGACCGGGCTCGGGGAGGCCGTGCAGGCGATGCTCGCTTCCGCCGGCCGGGCCTGCCTCCCCGCCTTGTACCGGCCGCCGCAGCCCGAGCGGTCGCTGCTCGCCGCCTGGCGGTCACGGGGGGAGGGCGCCGCGGCGGACCTGGCCGACCTGACTCCGGCCGGGCTTGCCGCGCTCGCCGGCAGCGAGCCCGGCAAGCTCGCCTTGCGGTACGCCTGCGCCGCCAGCGGATTCACCGACCCCGGCGAGCGCATCGGCGCCGTGGGCGGCTTCATGGTCGCACGGTGGTTCTCGCCCGTGCTCGTGGCCGGCGGCTCCAAGAGCCTGCCGAACGCCTTGTTCCGCCTCGCGGCAGGCGCCGGCGCGGCCTGCCACGTGTCGGCGCGGGTGACACGGGTCCGGCGCCGCGGCACGGGATTCCAGCTCTCCTGCGCAGACGGGCGGCTGATCCAGGCCAGGACCGTGATCTGCACCCTGGACCCGTGTACCACGTTCACCCGGCTGCTCGACCCTGCCCAGGTCCCGGCCGAACTTGCCGCGGCGGGCCGCGGCTGGGCCTTCGATGACCTCGGCTGCTTCACCGCGCATTTCGGCATCGCCGGGATGCCGCCGCTGGCCGGGCACGGCGGCGAGCCGTACCTGCGGCTTGTCGGCTTCGGCAACGTCCAGGATCTCGATGATCACCTGGCTGCGGTGCACTGCGGGCGCCTGCCGGATAAGCCAGCCGGCCTGCTGAGCGTCACCACGGCCCACGATCCGCTCCAGGCATCACCTGGCCCTTACGGGCCGCTGCACACGCTGCGCTTCGACACCTTCGCGCCGCTGAGCCACCCGTGCGGTCCGTGGGACCGGCAGCGGCGCCACTACCGGGCCGAATGCTGGCGATTCCTCGAAGGGGAATTCCCCGTCCTGCGCGAGGCGCGCCTGATCGCCCAGTTCGCCGACGCGCCCAGTGACCTCAGGCGGCGGTTCGCCACCACCGGTGCCGGCACCGTGCGCCAGGGCAGCCTCCGTCCCGGGCAGGCGCTCGACCGCAGGCCCCATCCACTATGCGCGGACACCCGGACGCCGGTGCCGGGCTTCTACCTCGGCGGCGGCGGGGTGCATCCGGGGGTCCCCGGCCTGCTTGGCGCGGGCATGCTGGCCGCGCGGGCCGTCGAGGCCGACCGCCGGATCTCCGGGGCGGCGGCACGGCGGCGCGCCCCGCGCCCAGGCATGCCCCTGAGGTGACGCCGCAGGCGCGGAGCACGGCTTTGTGCCGGCCGTCCCGCCGCTGCCGTCCCCGCCCGGCCGGGCCGGGGACTGACGATGACCAGGTGCGGGCGCCCGAGGGCGGCATGCCTGCCGGCCAGGTGGCCGCGGGCCCCATGCGAGGGCCAGCCCCGCATGGGGGTCGGCCCGGCGAGTGGCCGGAAGCGCGAAGCGGCTCCTGCGTCGCGCTGCCCGACGGCGAGCGCTCCCTGCAGGACCTGCGCCAGCTCGTCCGGGTGCACGCCCGAGCACGTCCAGGACCCCGGGCCATCCGGAATCGGAGCTATTCCCCCCTGGCCGCCACGGCCTGGCTGAGCGCGTGCCGGTCGACCTTGCCCACCGGGGTGCGCGGCAGGGCGTCCACGAACTCGACGACGCTCGGCCGCTTGTGCTCGGCGAGGCGCCGTGCGCACCAGTCGAAGACCTCCTCGCGGGTCAGCGGCTCGCCGGGCTGCCGCACCACGTAGACCTTGATCGCCTCCGCCTGTATCGGGTCGGGCACGCCGACTGCGACACATTCCTGGACGGCCCAGTTCTCCATGACCACCCGCTCGATCTCGGCGGTCGACACGTTGTCGACCGCCGGCTTGAGCAGGTCGGAGCCCCTGCCGTCGAAATAGCAGTAGCCGTCGGTGTCGGTGTGCATGTAGTCGCCGGTGTGCAGCCACCCGTCGCGCAGCACTTCCTGGGTTGCCTGAGCGTTGTTGTGATAGCCGCGCATGAAGGTCACGCCGGGCGTGCCGCCGACGAGCAGTTGACCCGTCTGGCCCGGGTGGGCGTCCTTGCCGTCGGAGCCGATGATCCGCAGCGGGACGCCGGCCGCCGGGCGGCCGACCGAGGCGTTGCGTCGCTCCCCGTACAGCGGGTTGATCAGCGGCGGTGCCACGGTTTCCGTCATCCCGTACAGCTGGACCAGCGGGCAGCCGAACCTGCTCTCGAACTCGGCGCATTGACGCTCGGCTAGGTTCTGCGCGAACACGGCCGCGCGCAGCTGGCCGGCTCCCTCCGCGGCACTCGGGGGCTGGCTCAGCACCATCCGCAGCTGGGTGGCGAACAGGCTGATGAGCGTCGCGCCGTGCCGTTGGGCCTGGACCGCGAAACGCCCCGGCTCGAAGCGCTCGGCAAGGGTCAGCGAAGCGCCCGTCACCAGCGCAGACATGGTCGAGTAGTACAGCGCGTTGCCGTGGAACAGCGGCAGGGTGACCAGCCATCTGTCGTGCGGGCGCAGCCGCAGGGCTTGGGCGACGACGTGGCCTGCGAACAGCAAGCTGGACTGGGTCACCTCGACGCCCTTGGGCCAGCCGGAGGTCCCCGACGTGTACAAGATCGCCACGGTGTCGGCGGGCTCGGCTCGCGGTGCCAGCGGTGCGCCGTCCTGCTCCGCCAGTTCCTGCTCCAGCAACCGGGCGCCGGCCGCACCCTGGGCTGTCCTGGCCAGCAGGATGTGGCTCAGCTCTGGGGCCATGTCACGCGCCTCGATCAGGCCGGACAGCAGCCCCGGCTGGGTGATGCTCACCGTAGCCTGCGAATGGGACAGGACGAAGGCAAGGTCGTCGGGCGTGGAGTCCGGGCTGGTCGGGACCATCACCGCGCCGAGCAGCGCCGCGCCGAACAGGCACTCCAGGAACTCGACGCAGTTGGGCAGGTGCACGTGGAAACGGTCGCCGCGGCTCACCCCCGCCGATCCCAGCACGCGTGCCGTCCGGGCGGCTCGGCCGGCCAGCTCGGCGAATGTTACCTGCCGCGTCTTGGCGTCGGCGCCCTCGAATACCACGAAGACGTCGCCCGGCCGCGCCGTCGCGTGCTGCAGCAGGATGCTGGCCAGGGTGTCTTTCCCGAACAACGGCAGGATCTGTCCCTGACCGTCCATTGAGTCACGCATCTGCCATAGCCTCCCCTTGACCCAACGCCGTCGGCATGGCGCCGGGATCCCGGCCGGCAACTACAGGTGCTGCGTCGCGGAGCGCCTTAAGGTGCGCCGCAAGGATCGCCTCCGCCTGCCGCGCGTCCCGCGCCCTCAGCGCCTTGTGCAATTCCGGCCCGTGCGCCAAGACCAGGCCATCGGCCCCGACCCGGGCGAGGGCAAGCACGTGATAGCGCATGCTCTGCGCGCTCAGCACGGCGATCATGCGGATCAGCTGCCGGGACGTCGCCCGTGACAGCAGGGCGTCATGCAGCGAGCGGTTGGCCGCCGCGATCTCCAGGGGCGGCGCCCGGTCCGGGATGACCACCGCGGCCAGCGCCCGCCCGGCCTTCTCCATCACGGCGAAATCCGCGTCCGACGCGTGCGCGAAGGAATCGCGCAAGGCGATGGGCTCCAAGATACCCCGGAGCTCGATGACCTCCAGCCAGTCGGTCGGGGACAATGCGGCCACGCGGGCGCCGCGCTGCGGGGTGATCTCGACCAGGCCCTCGGCCGCCAGGCGCTGCAGTGCCTCGCGCAGCGGGGTCGGGCTGACCGAGAAGCGCTCCGACAACGTCGCCGTGATCAGCCGCTCGTCCGGCGCAAGCTCTCCGGACAGGATCGCCTGACGCAGCCGCTGGTCCACCCATTGCGCCCGCGTGGGCGGTTCGGACTGACCAGAGGACCAGGGATCACCGGCCAGATTCTGCGAACTCAGCTGCATCGATCAGGCTCCCTCATCGCGGCTGGCCATGATCCTCCGGCACTCCATGGTACGCCGACCAGAGCCTTGACTCTCTTCATTCGAATATATAGATTCTATAATCATCTCGCGATGGCCGGAGGGCCGCAACCCGGCACCGGCTTGATGACCGGCCTGGCTCGATCAGGGGCAGCGTCGGCGATCGCGCAGCGCGCCGTACGGCCCACGCACCACGTCGTACGGCCCACGCAGCACACGTCCGCGCCACCAGGAAGTCATCGGCCGAAAGCGAGAGGAGCCCTCCATGCTCGATGACATCTTCGTCATCAATGGTGTTTCGCACGCGTACAACCTCAGGCCGGACAACATCCAGCCGAACCGCTGGGCCGAATCGCTCAGGGACCTGCTCCTCGCGCTGCATACCGGGTGGAACCCGCCAGGGGTGTCCATGTCACACGAGGATCAGCAGACGGACTGGTCGGTCGACACGCTGGCGCGGTCGCTGTTCCTTGAGACCGATGTCGACATGGCGATCACGCACACCCTCCGCCTCGACTCTTACATGAAGGACGGCCTGTGCCGACGCGAGAAGACGGTGGAGGCATGCACGAAATACCCGGACCGTTTCCTCGGCTACGTGGGCGTCGACCCGACCGACGGGCTGGAGGTCTGCCTGCGCGAACTCGACGAGCAGATGGCGGAACTGCCCCAGGCGGTCGGCCTCAAGCTCTACCCGTCGCAGGTCGACCCGTTCACGTCGTGGCGCATGGATGACCCCAAGCTCGCGTTCCCGCTGTTCGAGCGGGCGATGGAGCACGGGCTGAAGATCGTAGCCGTGCACAAGGCGGCCCCGCTCGGCCCGGTCCCGATGAACCCGTACCGCATCGACGACGTCGAGGGCGCGGCAATGGAGTTCCCGGACCTCAGCTTCCTCATCATCCACGGCGGGCTTGCCTTCGTCGACGAGACGGCGCAGGCGATCGCGCGCTACCCCAACGTCTACGCCGACTTCGAGATCACCGCCTCCTACCTGGTCAAGGCGCCGATCCTGTTCGAGCGGGTCATGGGCGAGTTCATGCTCTGGGCCGGGCCGCAGAAGATCATCTACTCCGACGGGCACATGGTCTTCCATTCGCAGCCCATCCTCGAGCGGTTCCGGGATTTCCAGTTCACCGAGGAAGCGCTGAACGGATACGGCGTCAACCAGCTGACCCGCGAGGACAAGGCGGCGATCCTCGGCGGCAACCTGGCCCGGATCATCGGCCTGGACATCGAGGCGGCGAAGGCGCGGATCGCCAATGACCAGTTCGCGCAGGAGCGGCGCCGCACCGGGCTGCAGCCGCCGTACTCGAACTGGCGGGCAGAGCTGTCCCGCGCTGCGGCCGCGAAGGTGACGGCCTGATGGACGACCTGCTGGACCGCGTCGACGCGGCGCTTGATACGGTGCACGATCCGTGCAGCGTTGCGGCCAACGCGCCGCTGAGCATCCGCGACATGGGCCTGGTGCTCGAGCGCCGGGTCGACGGCGGCGGCCGCGCGTACATCCGGCTGTGCGTCACCGGCCCGTCGTGCATCCTGGTCGGCTCCATCATCCGCGGCGTCGAGGAACGGGTCGGCGCCGTTGCCGGGATATCCGCGGTGCAGGTGGCCGTCGACGCCGGCCACCTGTGGACCGAGGACGACATGACGGCAAGCGGGCGCGAAGCCCTCGCCCGAGCACGCCAGCTGTCGCGTACCCGATTCCCGGTCACGCCGCGGCAATGGCAGCAGGTCCCGGCGCGGCCAGGCGTCGCCAGGCGGCCCGCCTCCCGGGTACCCGTCGAGATCTCGCCCAAGCCGTGAGAGGCCGCCATGGCGCTTGATGCCCAGACGAAGGCATTCATCGACAGGCTGGCCGCGACGCCCGCCGCGGATCCGGACACGATCCCGATAGAGGACTTCCGCGGTGCGATGGCGCGGTTCGAGCCGCTCGCCCTCGACGCGGAGGACGTCGCCAGCATCCAGGACCTGCCGCCGGACGGAGAACGCCCGGTGCCGCTGCGGGTGTACCGCCCGCTGCGGCGGCCCGGGCAGCCGGTGCTGGTCTGGGCGCACGGTGGGTCATGGGTGCGGTGCAGCGTGCAGACCCACGACCGGCTGCTGCGCGTGATCGCCAACCGGTCCGGGTGCGTGGTGATATCGGTCGAATACCGCCTGGCGCCCGAACACCCCTACCCCGCGTCGCTCGATGACGTCCACGCGTCGGCCGTGTGGGCGTGGCGGCACGGCGCCGGGCAGGGATGGGACTCCGGCCGCATGGCCATCGGCGGCGACAGCAGCGGCGCCAGCCTGGCGGCGGGCTCGGCGCTGCTGGCGAGGGACCGCGGCGACGCCCGCTATGCCCTCCAGGTGCTCCTGATGCCCGTCCTTGACCTCACGTTCGGCTCGGAGTCCTGGCACAGGCTTGGCGATGGCCGGTACCTGCTATCCCGCGCCCAGCTGGAGTGGGCCGCCGCCAAGTACGCGCCGGGAGCGGACCGCTCCGCGGCCCCGCTGTCGCCGCTCGGCGCCGATTCCCTCTCCGGGCTGCCGCCGGGGCTGGTCGTCGTCGGCGAGTGCGACCCGTGCCGGGATGACGGCATCCAGTACGCCAAGAAGCTCACCGAGGCAGGTGTGCATGCGGAACTCAACGACTACCCAGGACTGATTCACCACGCGATGCTCGCACCCGGGGTCATCGACCTCGGCAGGCGCGTCATCGAGGAAACCGGCCGAGCAATCGGGCGCCTGCTGGGCGCCCCGTAATCCGTCGCTGCCGACAGCCGCGACTCACCCGGCGCCGCTCACGCGCCGCGCCGCGCTGCCGTGCTGCCAGATTTCACTCATATAGCCGAACGAGCGGGCCTCGGAGGCCACGAATGACTCACATGACACCACTCAAGGCGGGCACGCTTGTTATCGCGACAGGGCTCGCGATCGCCGCGTGCAGCAGCGCGAGCGGCGCCCCGGCGGGATCGGGCACCGGCGCCAGATCATCCTCGTCGGCGGGCGCGTCGGCCTTCTTCAAGAAGGCGCAGCAACTGGTGGCGCAGGCCGCGGCCACCGTACCGGCCAGCGCCCCTGCCTCGGGCCCCAAGGCGGTGACCGGCAAGTCCCTTGTGCTTGTTCCGTGCGCGTCCAACGACCTGGCCTGCCAGACCGAGGTCAACATGGTCAAGCAGACCGCCGCGACCCTCGGCTGGAAGTCGCTGATCATCAACCCGGCCGGCGATCCCACCCAGATGAGCGCCGCCGTCGGCCAAGCGGTCAGCAACAAGGCGAACGGCGTCTTCACGGTGGCGATCGACGCAGCCACCATCCCGGGCGCGCTGCAGCAGGCCAAGAACGCGGGGCTCAAGCTTGGCTGCTTCGCCTGCATCGACAGCGGCAACCGCTACAACTTCACCTTCCCCACCAACAGCGACTACGTGACCGACGGGTACAACCTGGCCGCCAAGGCGTTCGTCGACTCCGGCGGCCACCTGCGCGCGATCCTGATCAGGGACGACGAGTTCGCCGCCGCCAAGCTGAGGGAACAGGGCATCCTCAACTTCATTCACGACTGCACCGCGGCCGGAGGCGACTGCAGCCTGCTCGCGACCACCAACATCCTGATCGCGAACATCTCCACCACGGTGCCACAGCAGATCGTCTCGGTGGCCCGTTCGCATCCGACGTGGAACGCGCTGTTCACGCCGTATGACGGGGCCTTCGTGTACATCATCCCGGCGCTGGCGCAGGCGGGAGTCCAGCCCGGCCAGCGCGCCTACGGCTTCGACCCGGTCCAGCAGGACCTCAACTGGATCAGGACCGGGCACATCGAGGCCGCCGCGGTGGCCGCCCCCTTCGCCACCATCGCCTACGCGAGCGTCGACGAGTTCAACCGGCTGTTCGCCGGCGACCCGCTGGCCACCGAGCAGGTACGCGACAAGCTCATCGACGCCAGCAACATCCCGCCCGCCGGGCAGTTGTACCTCGGCGACGGCAACCCCGGCCCCGCGTACCTGAAGCTGTGGGGCAAGTAGTGCCTGGCCAGGACGAGGCCGCGGCGATCCGCATCAGGTCGTTGAGCAAGACCTTTCCCGGCCAGACCGCCCTGTCCGGCGTCGACCTCGACGTGCGCTTCGGCGAGGTGCACGCCCTGGTCGGGGAGAACGGGTCGGGCAAGTCAACGCTGATCAAGTGCCTTTCCGGCTATCATCAGCCGGATCCCGGCTCTCAGCTGAGCATCGGCGGCAACTCCGTGGCGCATGGCGGCGCCCGCGGCGCGCTGGCCTTCGTGCACCAGGACATCGGCATCGTGCCGACGATGACGGTCGCCGAAAACATTGCGCTCGGGCGAGGCTATGTCACCAGGCGCGGCGTGTATATCCGGTGGAAGCACCAGGCCGAAGCGGCGCGCCGCGCGCTGGCCAGGCTCGGCCGCGACGATATCAGCCCGGCCGTGCTCGCGTCCTCGCTGTCGCCGGCCGCCCAGTCGATCGTCGCGGTGGCGCGCGCTCTGGACAGCCTCGGCACCGCCCGCGGTGCCATCGTGATGGACGAGCCGACCGCGTCGCTGCCGGAGGCGGACGTCGGCGCGCTTTTCGCCGCGCTGCGGGAGGCCGCGGCCCGGGGGGCGGGCGTGTTGTTCGTGTCCCACCGGCTGGGCGAGGTCTTCGCGGTCGCCGACCGGGTGACCGTGCTGCGGGAGGGCCGGGTCGTCGGCACCTTCGCCACGGCGCAACTCGACGAGCGGCGGCTGGCGGAGCTGATGCTGGGCCGGGCCCTCGGCGAGCTCTTTCCGCAGGCGCCCGGCGAGTCGGGCGACGACGTCGTGCTCGAGGTTGCGGGGTTGTCAGGCTCGCGGATCCGTGACATCTCGTTCCGCGTGCACCGTGGCGAGATCGTCGGCGTGGCCGGCCTGCTGGGATCCGGCCGCAGCGAACTGCTACGGCTGATCTTCGGAGCCCAGCCGGCACGGAGCGGCTCGGTACGGGTCGGCGGCACATCCCTGTCGCATCTCGAGCCAGCCCGGGCGATTAGGGCCGGCCTCGCCTACGTGCCTCCCGACCGGCTCGCCGCAGCGCTGCTGGCGCAGATGACGGTCACCGAGAACATCACGCTGTGCACCATCGCGCGGTTCGGGCGATTCCGGCTACGGCTCGGCGACGAGGCCCGCCATGTTGACTCGGTGATCGGCGAGTTCGGCATCAAGCCGCCACTCAGTTCGCACCTGGCGGGCCACTTCTCCGGCGGTAACCAGCAGAAGATGATCCTGGCCCGCGCTGTTGGGACGGATCCGAACGTGCTGCTGCTTGACGAGCCGACCCAGGGCGTGGACATCGGCGCGAAGGCGGAGATCCACCGCATCATCGAGCAACTGGCGGCCGAGCGGGGCACGGCTTTGCTCATCGTGAGCTCGGAATTCGAGGATCTTGTCGGGCTCTGCCACCGCGTGCTCGTGCTACGCCACGGTCGCCAGGTCGCGGAGCTTCGCCGACCACAGATGACCGTCGACGACATCCTCAGCTGCGCCTACAGCCAGGAGGATGCGGCATGAGTGACACCGCGCAGATGCGGGACGTCACGGTACGACGCGCCGGCTCCGGCCTCGCCTGGCTGCGCCGGTGGGACCCCGTCCGGCTGAGCGGGCTCGCGCTGCCCGCCATGCTCGTGGTGTTCGTCGTCGTCTTCTCGATCGCCCGGACGAGCACGTTCCTGACCGTCGCCAATTTCCGCACCCTGGGCAGCTCGCAGGCGGTACTCGCCGTCCTCGCGATCGCCGCGCTGCTGCCGCTCATCGTCGGGCAGTTCGACCTGTCGGTGGGCGCCAACCTCGGCCTCGGCGTCATCGTGACCACGGGCCTCACCGGCAACGTCGGCCTGCCCACCCCGGCGGCCATCGTGCTGGCCCTGATCACATGCGCCTTTGTTGGCCTGGTCAACGGCGTCCTGGTGGCCCGGTTCGAGATCAATGCCTTCGTCGCCACGCTGGCCACCGCCACGGTCCTGGGTGGGCTCGTCGACTGGGTGACCGGCGGCACCGCGATCGTGCAGAACATCCCGGGCTCTTTGCTCACCCTCGGCCAGGCCAGCGTGGCCGGCGTCCCGATCACCGTCATCTACCTGTTCATCGTCGCGGCCCTGGTCTACTACGTGCTGCGGTTCACCCCGGCAGGCCGGTACCTGTACGCCATCGGCGGCTCCAGGGAGGCGGCGAGGCTGGCCGGGATCAAGGTCTCGCGGCTGACCCTCCTGACGTTCATCGCCACGGGGTTCCTCGCCGGCGTCGCCGGGGTCATGGAGGCCGCCGTGCTCGGGTCGGGCAGCCCCACCGTGGGGCCTGAATTCCTGCTTCCCGCGTTCGCGGCCTGCTTCCTCGGCGCGACATCGATCCGGCCGGGCACGTTCAACGTCGCCGGGACGGTGATCGCCGTCTACACGATCGCTACCGGGACGACCGGCCTTGAGCTGATGGGCACGCCGACATATATCGAACCCATTTTTTCCGGTGTCATCCTGGTCCTCGCAGCGCTCTGCACGAGGTATATCCGCGGCTACCGCCGGAAAGCCGATGACAACGCGCCAGCAGCGTAGAGGAACCCAGATATGGCCAACTACCACGAAGAATTCCTTACCGTCGGCTCCGTTCTCCGCGACCAGGCGATCATCCGGGGCGATGCCACGGCCTTCATCGTCGAGCACGGCGACGGCTCCGCGCGTTCGCTGAGCTATCACGATGTCTGGCAGCGCGCGCAGCGAGCGGCCCTGCTGCTGGCCAACCACGGCGTGGCGGCGGGCGACCGGGTGCACGTCCACCTGGCCAACGGGATCGAGTTCATCGACTGCTGGTTCGGCTGCGCCCTGCTCGGCGCGATCCTGGTGCCGACGGGTCTGGCCAGCGCGCCAGAGGAAGTCGGCTACATCCACGAGCATTCCAGGCCAGCGCTGTCCATCGCCAACGAAGCCGATCTCGACGTGATCACCCGGCACGCCCGCAACCGGGCGGTGCTTGGCATCGGGCAGCAGGACTGGCTCGCCGGCACGCCGTCCGGCGACGACGCCGGGTCCGGCGGCGGCCCGGTCTCGGGCGACCCGCTCGCAGTCATGTACACCTCGGGAACCACCAGTCACCCCAAGGGGGTCGTGGTTACCCACGCCAACTACGTGCGCGCGGGCGAGACGGTCGCGCAGCATCTGCGGATCACGTCGCATGACCGCTGGCTGGTCGTGCTGCCGTTGTTCCATGCGAACGCCCAGTTCTACTCGGTCATGTCGGCGCTGGTTTCCGGAGCCTCGGTGGCCTTGATGCCCAGGTTCAGCGCCAGCCGCTGGAGCGCGCAGGTGCAGCGGCACCGGGCCACGCTGGCCAGCCTGTTCGCCGCTCCGGTGCGGATGATCCTGGCCAGGTCTTCGCCCGACGGCTACACGTGGGACGGACTGCGGGTGACGCTGTTCGCGCAGAACCTGAAGCAGGCGGAGGTCGACCGCTTCGAGGCCAGCTACCGCACCAGGCTGCTGCAGCTCTACGGAATGACGGAGACCATAGCGCCGCCGCTGATGAACCCGCTGTACGGCGTGTCCAGACACGACAGCATCGGGCGGCCCACACTTGCCGCCAAGGTGGCGGTGCGGCGCGCGGACGGAACGGCCGCGGACCACGGAGAAGTGGGGGAACTGTTCGTCTACGGCGAACCCGGAATTACCCTGATGCGCGGCTACCTCGGCGACGAGGCGGCCACCTCCGCTGTCCTGGATCGTGGCTGGCTGCGCACCGGCGACCGGGTGAGGGTCGACGAGCATGGCTTCTTCTACTTCGTCGACCGGGCCAAGGACATGGTGAAGCGGGCCGGGGAGAACGTCGCGCTCAGCGAGGTCGAACGCGTCATCAACGAACTGCCGTTCGTCGTGGAATCGGCGGTGGTCGGCGTTCCCGACGACATGCTCGACGTGCGGATCCACGCCTTCGTAGTGTGCGGCCCGGGCCGGGGCGCCACCCGGGGTGAGATCCTCGACTGGTGCCGGCAAAGACTGGCCAAGTTCAAGGTTCCGGACTCGGTCACCTTCCTCGACGCGCTTCCCCGCACCGCGGTCGGCAAGATCCAGAAGCGGAGCCTGACGGTGCCAGCACCGAGCGGACAGGAGTCAGCGATGGATGCGGAAGGAACGCTGCGGCGGATTGACCATGTGGGCGTCGTGGTGCGCGACATCGAGAAGGCCAGGACGGCCTACGTCAGGGACCTCGGCCTCGAGCCAGACGGCGAGGAGGTCGTCGGCAGCGTCAACGTCCGGCTCGCCTACCTCAAGTGCCGCGGTGACCGCGACCCGACCTGCCTGCAACTGGTGCAGCCGCTGGGTCCTGGTCCGGTGGCAGACTTCCTGGCCGAGCACGGCGAGGGACTGCACCACGTCTGCTTCGGCGTTCCCGACATCCCGAGCACGCTGCGGCGCATGGACGGCGAGGCCGACACGCCGGTCTTCCAGGGCGGCCGCAGACGTGCGGCCTGCTTCCTCGGCACCCGCCCGGGCAACGTGCTGATCGAACTGACGCAGATCGGCTCGCCCGGCGAAGCACCCGAGGCCGGATAAGCATGCCTCGGGCCGGGGCATGCTGGAAGCCTGGATCTGGCCGCCGCGTCGGCCGGTCAGTCCGCCGCTGCTCGCAGTCGCGACGACCAGCTTTGACGCTCGACTGGAGCCTGGTCTCTGGAGTTCACCGGGTGTCGCTGCCCTCTTCGGCGGCTCCCCCGGTTCGCACCGCCTCCGCCGCGGCTTCGAGCCGTGGGTGGGCCACGACTGCCTCACCGGCCTTGAACACTCCGTGGACGCGCCCGTGGCGCGCGAAGGCGAGATCGCTGGGGTCGTCGTCAACGACGATGGCATCGAACCAGTACCCGGCCGCTATGCGGCCGACCCGGTCGCCCATCCCGAGTAGCTCAGCGCCACTGCGCGTCGCGGCGAGAAGGGCCTCACCAACCGGCAAGCCCGCGTCGGCAGCGGACGCGATCTCCCTCAGGTTGCTTCCGTGCTGGCCCCGGCTGATGAAGTCGGTGCCCAGGGCGATCTTCACGCCCGCTGCGCGCGCGACCTTCACGGAGTCGCCGAAGCGGTCCTTCAGCTGCGCCACGCTGGCGGTCGCGGCGGGGGCCAGCTTGCCGGTGGCGGCCCATTCCTGGATATCGCGCTGAATGGTCAGCGTCGGCACCAGCCAGCAGCCTCGTTCCGCCATGAGGCGGGCACCCTCCTCGTCGAGGAGCACGCCATGCTCGATCGACCTGACCCCAGCCTCAACGGAGTTCCGGAGGCCCTCGCCGCCGTAGCAGTGGACCATTGTCGGCTTGGCACGGCGACCGGCCTCCGAGACGGCAGCGATGATCTCATCGGAACCAAACTGGGCGGCCGCACCGGTTCCGGACAGGATGCCGCCGGTCGTACAGAGCTTTATCCAGTCCGCTCCCGCGCGAAGCAGAAGCCGGACCGCCTTGCGGAGTTCTTCTGGGCCGTCGGCCACGACGGGCGGCCGACCCGGGTAGTCGGGGATCTGATAGTTGGTGGTGAGCGGGGTTGCGGTACCCGGCAGGTAGCCGTCGAAGTGACCCCCGGTTTGCGAGAGAGGGCAGAAGGCCACTTGGAGCCGCGGGCCCGGGACGTAGCCCCGCTCGACCGCGTCGCGGATGCCAGGGTCGATGCCCCCGGCGTCGCGGGCGGTGGTGACGCCGGCCTCGAGGGTGCGGCGGAGGACGCTGGCGGCCTCAAGGATGCGCTGGCTGAGCGGCGTTCGCAACAGCTCCATGGTGTCCAAGGACGTGGCAATGGCATGGAGATGGCAGTCAACCATGCCAGGCATCACCCACAGCCCGCGGAAGTCGTAGCTCCTGGCCTCGCAGCTGAGATCGCGGCCGACGCCTTGAACGATTCCCTGGTCCACAAAGACGTCCAGCGGCCCGGCGAAGTCGCCGGCATCGTTGAGTACGAATGCTTCCCGCAGAACGAACGGTGCGGGCCCGGGCCGGGGAGCGGCTGCGGTCATGTCGCGCGCCCCGTGGGCAAGCTGTGGGCGGCCCGGAACTCGTCAGCGATTGCCGCGGCGGTGGCAAACCGGCAGTTCTGAGCGAGCCCGTGCTGGATCACCCGTTCAAGCATCGCGAGACGGGAGCCCCTGCCGATGACCTGCGGGTGAATGGTGAGCATGATGAAACCGCCCGGGTCTCTGTGGATGAGATCATCGATCTCGTCCTTCCACACCTCCTCAACCTGGCGGGCATTCGGGAGCAGGGCGCGGTACTGAGGAGGACCGTAGTGGAACTCGAATTGCGAGAAGTCCGTGAGGATCCACACGAAGGGGAGTTCCACGAGGTCCAGTGGCCCGTCGCGCCGGATCAAGCCGTCGGCGTCAACGGTGTGCGGACCGGGCGCCCAGTGTGCCCGGTACCCGCCAAGGAGGCTTGAGTCGTATCTGAAGCCGAGCTCCGCCATGACCTTCAGTACCGTGCCGTCCCCCAGGTCGAGTCCGCTGAGGCGCGCTCCCACCGGCCGCTGCCCGGTGATGCCTTCGAGTATGTCGTTGGTCCGCTCAAGGGAATGTCGCATCTGGTCGACCGGGAGCGCGCCGATGTCCTCGTGGCGGAGGGTATGATTGGCGATTTCGTGTCCGGCCCGGCCTATCGCCTCGACGGTCGCCGGGTACTGCAGGGCTGTCGTCCCGGGGATATACCACGACGTGGTGATGGAATATCTGCTGAATATGTCGAGCAACTGCGGCGTAGCGTAAGCCGCGAATTCACCACGGGAAAGGGTCCTCAAGCCGGTCTGCCCGTTGGCGATCCAGGTAGCTACCCCATCGTAGTCGACCGAGAGGCAGATGGTGGTCGAATAATCGTTCCGTCTCATCGTCACGTTGGACCGCTCCTAGAGTCACGCCAACAGCCATTCGCACGAAATCTAGGCATCATCGCGTTTAGATTCATCAGGGCGCGCTCGGGAGTGGTCACGAAGAATACGTGCCTCGACATCGCGAACGTGACGTAGTGTCGCCCGGTGAGCAGCCTTGGGATCGTGACGCTGGATCGCTTCGAGGATCTCCCGATGGCGCGTGAGCGCGTGAGTCATTGCCTCACGACTGTTCATGGACTTCTCGCGGGTGTCGCGCAGCAGATCGTGAATGCTGGCCATCATGCGAAACACCAAGTCATTGCCGGCGCCGCGTGCGATCGCCAGGTGGAAGGCGCTGTCTTCGTCGACGAAAGGCCGGCCGGTGCTCAGCATCTGCTCTTGCAACTCGATGAAGTGGGCCATGTCCTGAGTCTGTGCCGGAGTGGCCCTTTCTGCCGCCAGCCGTGCCACCTCCGGTTCGATCAGGCGTCGCAGCTCCAGTTGCTCCAGGAGGCTGCTATACGGGTTGAGCACGGGCGCTAGCACCGTGACGACGGCAGCCTCCGACTTGCGCGCGTACGTGCCGTTGCCGATACGGCTCTCAATGAGTCCCATCGCCTGCAGCACCGAGAGTGCCTGGCGTACGGTGACACGACTCACCCCGAACTGCTCGGCGAGCTCCCGCTCCGTCATCAGGCGATCCCCGGGCTTGAGGTGGCCTTCGGTGATCAGCGTTTGCATCTGGCGGACTATCTCTTCGTAGGCGCGCGTCCGGTTGATCCGGTGCAATCGAACAGGTTTGCTAAGGTCGTCCACGAGCCTGCCTCGCATCGCTGTGATGTTGACACCGCCTCGGTGCCGGGATAGCGTAAGCCACTTAGAGGGTAGTCCTTTAGAAGGATAGGTTGCAAACCCGCTGGGCCGCGCTCCGGCCGGGCGGCATGCGCTGGGCGCCCCAGGCCCGGCCCTCGTCCGCGGCTGCGGTCACTGGTGTCCATACGCGTCCCGGGCTACGAGGGGCTAGAACGATGCGACAACCTGGTCGCCGGACAACTGATCGGCAGGGAGTCCGGGCCCTAGCCAGCGAGGACCTCTGCGCGCTGAGATCCAGGGCTGCCGTGGCAGGCGGGTGCGGCTTGGTCGCCTGGCGCGGCCCGCGATCGCCCGCCGCGAGCCCGGCAGGCAGCCGGCGGCAGGCTTGGCGTCGGGCGCTCATCACGGAGAGAGGCCTTCGGCCATGGCACGAAGCGATGCCTTGAGACCGGCCCGTACCCGCAGGAGAACCGGTGTGCGCGCGCTCGCGCCGAACTTCTTCCTCCGCTACGGGATTCTGGTCGTCTGGCTTGCCGTCGCCATCGTCTTCTCAATCGCGGAGCCCCACACTTTCTTCACGTTCGGTAATCTGCAGACCATCGCGGGCTCTCAGGCAGTGCTGGTCTTTGTCGCCCTCGCGCTCCTTCCCACGCTCGCCGCGGGCGAGTTCGACGTTTCGGTTGCCTCGATCACCGGAATCTCGCTCGTCCTCGTCGGAGATCTCAACGTCCTCCATCACTGGCCGATCGGCTGGGCCGTCGTCCTAGCGCTCGCCACAGGCATATTGGCTGGTGCCATCAACGGCGTCTTCGTGGTCCTGGCGCAGGTTCCATCGATCATCGTCACACTCGGCATGGGCACGCTCCTGCTGGGTGCGACCCTTGGCATCAACACACTGAGCACCGGCGGCATCTCTCAGGGGCTGGTCAACGCCACGCATAACAGTCTCCTGGGACTTCCGCTCGCCTTCTACTACGGCCTGGTCCTCACCGTGATCCTGTGGTACGTATTCTCCTTCACGCCATTGGGACGCTACATCTACTTCGTCGGCGGCGGCCGTAGCGTGGCCCGGCTCTCCGGCATTCCCGTCGAACCCATCAGGCTGGGCGCATTCATTGCAGGTGGCTTTCTCAGCGCCCTCGGAGGGGTCATCCTGGCCGGATGGCTGTCGGCGTCCGACCCGAACGTCGCTTCCACCTATCTCCTCCCCGCATTCGCCGCCGCGTTCCTGGGGTCAAGCGTTCTTCAGCCGGGCCGCTTCAACGCGTGGGGCACCTTTGTCGCCGTGTACTTCCTCGTCACCGGGGTTGTGGGGCTGGAGCTACTTGGGCTCGCAAGCTGGATCAACCAGGTGTTCTACGGGGCATCGCTCATTATCGCCGTAGCGATCTCCCGTATCGCATCGCGAAGTCGGCTCCAAGCCTAAGGCCGTCATGAGATTCGTAGCCAGAGGTACGAAGCGGAGGAACCGCAGATGATAAGAGATTGGCGAGTCAGCGGGCTGCTCGCGCTCGTATGCGCGCTCGCCGCCGCATGCGGGTCGAGCGCAGGATCGGCGCCCGACAGCACGACAGCCAAGGTAAGCGCGAATGTCGCTCAAGCTGAGCAGCTCGTGAAACAGGCAGAGGCCCCGCAGACGTCGTGGAAGCCTGCTGGCCAGCCATTCAACGCGGCTGGCCTGCGCGGCAAATCGATGTGGTACCTGTCCATCAATCTGAGCATCCCCTTCGAGCAGTACGTCCTGCAGGGGATGAAGCAGGGCGCGGCGACCGTAGGCGTCAAAGTCACAGGCTTCGACGCCAAGAGCTCCATAACAAACCTGGAGAGCGGCATCGGCGAGGCAATTCAAGCCAAGGCGGGGGTCATCTTCGTCGACGGTGCCCCGGCCAAGGAGATCGCGCCTGCCATCGCACAAGCCAAGGCAGCTGGCATCCCAGTTCTCACGGCCAACGCCCAAGGCTCAGGACCGTTGCTCCCGGGTACTCCGCCGGGCGTGGTCGGCAACGCCACACATCCGTTCGCGTTGCCGGGGAAGCTGATGGCAGACTGGGTGATCGCGGACTCCAAGGGGAATGCCAATGTCCTGTTCCTGAGCTCGGAGGACGTGCCGGTCATCGCAGCTCTGGTGAAGAACGGGTTCGTGAGCGAGTTCCACCGCCTCTGCCAGCGCTGCAACGTAACCGTGGTTGACTCCCCGACCTCACAGTGGGATCAGCTGACGACGATCACCCCCTCACTCATCAGGAAGTATCCGAACGCCAACTACCTCGTGGCCGATTTCGACGGGCAAGTGATCTTCATGGTTCCCGGGGTCACTGCGGCGGGCGCCACGAGCAGAGTCAAGATCGTGTCCTTCAACGCCACCCCGTCCGTGATGCAGGACATAAAGAACCACGATGTGGTAGGCGCCGACGTCGGGGGACCCAACCTCCTGCAGGGCTGGGCCTTTGCAGAGGAGGGGCTTCGGGTGCTCGATGGCTTGCCGGCCCTGAACGACCTCGGCATCCCTACCCGGCTGTTCGACTCGTCGAACATCGGCAGCATCAACCTCTCGGCTCAGGAGTCGCAGTGGTACGGGGTCGGTGACTTCCAGGCGAAGTTCGAGAAGCTGTGGGGCGCGTCCTCAAGTTAGGAAACCGCGAGTGGACATCAGCGCCGGTGACCCCAGCAGGGCAGCGGCGGGCGGGGCGAGCGAAGACTCCGCGCCGCCGCTGCTCTCGGTCCGCGGGATCTCGAAAACCTTCAGCGGGCGCACCGTGCTTCGCGACTTTGCCCTGGACGTGCGGCCGGGCGAGGTGCACGGGCTGGTCGGGCAGAACGGTTCCGGGAAGTCAACGCTGATCAAGATCCTCGCCGGATATTACGCGCCCGATCCCGGCGGGGTGCTGGCTGTGGCGGGGGCGGCAGTGCCCTTGCCGCTCGATCCGGGGCGGGCGGACGGCCTTGGCTTGAGCTTCGTGCATCAGGACCTGGGACTGTGCCACACCATGACGGTGCTTGAGAACCTGCGCGTCGGCCACTACGACACCGGGCTGCTCTGGCGGGTACGGTGGCGGCGGGAGAGGAAATCGGTCTCCAACCTCCTCGAAGGGTTCGGCGCCGGGCACATCAGCCCGGACGCATTGGTGGGCGAGCTGCCCGCCGTGGACCGGGCCATCGTGGCGATCGTCCGCGCCTTGGACCGCATCTCGAGGCACCAGCGCGGCCTGCTGGTGCTGGACGAGCCCACGGTCTACCTGCCCCGGGCCGAGGCGGTCCGCCTTTTCGAGGCCATCCGGCAGATCGCCGGACGGGGCCACGGAGTCATCTTCGTGAGCCACCGCCTTGAGGAGGTGGGGACCATCACCGATTCCGTCAGCATCCTCCGGGACGGCGCGCTCATCCGGACGGCCCCCACAAGGCTTGTCAGCGAGCGCGCCCTGCTTGAGGACATCCTCGGACGAGAACTCGGCGAGCTTTATCCGCCAGCGGTCATGGCGGACGGCGCAGGACTGATGGAGGTGGACCTGCGCGCCAGCCCGGATGTCGAACGGCTAAGGCTCCGGCTCCGTAAGGGCGAGATTATCGGCCTCACCGGTCTCCTGGGGATGGGCCAGGACCGGGTTCCGTATCTGCTCTTCGGCGCGGGCGGGGCGGCGGAAGGAACCCTCTCGCTGGACGGCGCCCAGTATGATCTGTCGACCCTGACGCCGCGCCGCGCGATTCGCGCCGGGCTAGCGCTTCTTCCTGCAGACCGCCTGACAGACGGCAGCGCTCAGGAATTCAGCGTCATGGAGAACGTCACGCTACCGACCATCTCGCGGTATTTCAGCGGGCTGCTACACCATGGACGCGAGCGGCGGCGGGTCCAGGAGGTTCTCAATGACTTCATGGTCGTCCCGCCGGATCCGGATCGGCCATTCCGGGAGCTCAGCGGCGGCAATCAGCAGAAGGCGCTGGTCGGGAAATGGTTCGAGGCCCAGCCCCGGGTGCTGCTTCTCCACGAGCCGACCCAGGGAGTCGATGTCGGAGCGCGCCGGCAGATCTTCGAGCGCATCTCGCGCTTCGCCTCAGCAGGCGGAGGGGTTCTGATCGCAAGCGTCGAGTATGAAGACCTTGCTCATCTGTGTGATCGCGTACTCGTATTTCGTCACGGGAGGGTAGTCAGTGAACTCCAGAAACCTAACCTTGACGAGTCGCGCATCGTCGAACATTGCTTCAGGGCCGAGGCGGGAGCGACATGAGCATCGCCGTCGATGAGCCGCCCAGGCAACGCCGGGAATTCGCTGATACCGCCCGCGGCCCCCTGCGCAGCCGGGTCAGAGAACCGTACGCTGGTTATGAGCATCATTGTGACCTATCAGAGGGGCCCGGAGCATTCCAGGGGACCCGGTGACAGGGAAAAGACAACAGTCGAGGTGGCGTGGGGTGTGAGTGGCGGGCGAATGACGCGATGATGCCGATGCCGGGACGCGGGACGAGCATAACGGGCCCCGTTGCCAGCGATGGGCGATGGACGTCGAGGGGGCGGCGCTTCGCAGTCGCCACTCCGTGCGGCGACGCCACGCAGGCAGCCGTCGAGGCGTTCGCTCACGGAGGGAACGCCGCGGATGCGGCCGTGACGGCGAGCGCTGTGCTGTCTGTTGTGTATCCGCACATGTGCGGCATCGGCGGCGATCTCATTGCGCTGGTGGTGCGGCCCGGGCTCCGGACCGTTGTGAACGCGACCGGCGCGTCCGCGATGGAGATCCAGCCTGATCGGGTCCGCGCGGCGCACGGCTCGATGCCTGCCGATGGCCCCTTGCCGGTGACGGTCCCTGGCGCCGTGGCTGCCTGGGCGGTCCTTATCGAGAGGTTTGGCCGGCTCACTCTGAGCGAGGCACTGGCTCCCGCGGTGACCTTTGCGGAGCAGGGCATGACGGTCGCCGGCTCGGTGGCGCGCGCCCTCCGGCGCCACGGCGATCGCCTGCGCAGGGATCCGGGCATGCGCGCGGTCATGATGCCAGACGGACGTGTGCCCGGCGAGGGCGAGAGCCTGCGCCAGCCTGCGCTGGCGGCGAGCCTGCGCGCGATCGCGGAGGAAGGGCCCGAGGCACTGTATGGGGGGCCGGTCGGGCGCCGGTTCATCGACGGCTTGCGCGCCCTCGGGTCGCCACTGACCTACGAGGATCTTCGCCGTCACACAACCGAGGTCGTGCCGCCGCTGGCGCAGGCATACCGAGGGCTCGACGTGCTCGTTCCGCCCCCCAACTCCCAGGGGTTCGTGCTCGCGGAGATTCTCAGCTGCGTGGAGCAAGGCCGCATCGTTCCTGATCACCTCGGGCCGGAGGCAGCTGCGCTGGCCCAGATCTTCGCGGCTGCCTCCGCTGATCGCGATCGGTTTCTCGCCGACCCGCGGTACACGGCGGTCCCAGTTGATCATCTCCTGTCACGCGGCCACATCCAGGAACTCCTCGTCAATGTCAGCCTTGCCGCAGGAACGCGAGCCGTGGAGCGCCGCGGGAGCGGGGACACCGTGGGGATCACCGCCGCGGGCGATGACGGGCTGTGGGTCTCGATCAACCACAGTCTGTATGACGCGTTCGGCTCGGGAATCCTGGACGCCGCCACCGGCATCATCGCTCACAACCGGGGCTCCTCCTTCTCCCTGGATCCCGGCTCGCCGAATCGCCTGGAAGGAGGACGCCGTCCCGCCCATACGCTGATGCCGGTCGTGGCGAGCAGGGGAGACTCCCCGGTGATCGCCAGCGCCACCATGGGCCGGAGCGCCCACGCGCAGATTCACGCTCAACTGCTCATGAGCGTCATCGACCAGGGACTAAGCGCCTTCGAGGCAGTGAGCCGGCCCCGCTGGCTGGTGGGGGGCCTCCACGCGGAGGAGGGTCCGCGCCTGGTGATGGAACGCCGGGTACCCGGGTCGGTGCGAGCAATTATTGCGCGCTGGCAGCCGAGCATCATGGACCTGCCAGACTGGGACGAGCAGGTCGGCCATGCACAGCTGATCGTCAGCGACCGGCACGGGCAGCTCGACGCGGCGTCGGATCCCAGGGCGGATGGGACGGCCGCAAGTGGATAGGGGTGCTGGTGTACGAGTGGCGGTCGTCGGCGGGGGTATGGCCGGGGTGTCGATCGGCTATGAGCTTGCGGCTCAGGCCAGCGTTGTCGTCCTGGAGCAGGAACGGGAGCTGGCCTATCACAGCACCGGCCGCTCCGCGGCGATGTACCTGCAGAGCTATGGAAACGCGGTGGTCCGCGCCCTCACAGCCGCCAGCGGACCAGATTTCCAGCATATTGAACGGTCATTCTCCAACTCGGCGTTGCTGACCGAAGATCCGGTTCTGTGGATCGCCGATGAGTGCGCTGGTCCCGCGCTCGAGGCGCTGCTCGCGACGGATGCGCCCTTGCGGCCCGTTTCTCCCGCGGCAGCGGTTGCGCTGTGTCCGGCGCTGCGGCGCGAGCGCCTTATCGGCGGGGCCGTGGATGTCAGCGCCCGGCGGATCGACGTCATGGGGCTGCACCGGGCCTACGTCGCCGGCCTTCTCGCACGGCGCGGGACGGTTCGGCGCTCCGCGCCGGTCACCGGCCTGCAACGGACCCCCGAGGGATGGACGGTACGGACCCCCGATGGGTCGTTCGCCGTTGACATGGTGGTCAACGCCTCGGGAGCGTGGGCGGATTGCATTGCTCACCTGGCCGGGGTCGCCCCAGTCGGTATCCGCCCGCTACGCCGGACCCTGTTCACCAGCCCGGTAACGTGGCCCGAGCCGATCCATGGGTGGCCGTTCGTTGCGGACTGTGCCGAGCGATACTACTTCAAGGCTGAGCATGATCAGGTCATGGCCTCGCCGGCCGACGAGGTGCCGGACCAGCCGCGTGACACGAAACCCGAGGAGATCGACATCGCTCGCGCGTTCGAGATCATCAACGAGCACACGACGCTGGGCCTGCGCAGCCTCCGCTCGTCCTGGGCCGGGCTACGCTGCTTTGTCCACGACCGCTCCCCGGTGGTCGGCTGCCGCCGCCGCGAGCCCGGCTTCTTCTGGTTCGCGGGACAAGGCGGATACGGCATCCAGATGGCTCCTGCGCTGGCCCGGCTCGGAGCAGCTCTGCTTTTCGGCCTCAGCCTTCCTCCCGACCTCGAAGGGCTGATCGATCCCGCGGCCCTGTCCCCAGAGCGAACCACGAGCGCCGCGGTCAGCTAAGGAGAGCGATGCACGCCCCCAGCCCGGCAGCGATCCTGCTCAGGAGAGCGACGGTGGTTGATGGGCTGACGACGATCGGCGTTGCCGACGTGCGCGTCGCAGATGGCCTGATCAAGGAGGTCGGCGACCTCAGCCCGCTCCCGGGCGAGCAGGTCCATGACCTGGACGGGCTGCACTTGGCGCCGGGTTTCATCGACACGCACGCGCACGCGGACTGCGTCGCCTTCCTCGGGCCGCAGTCCGACGCGCTTGCGGTGGCGAACCTGAGGCAGGGGGTGACGACGCAAGTCTGCGGGAATTGCGGCTTCAGCCCGTTTCCGGTCACCAACTTCGAGCGCGAACTCGCCGCACATCTCCGCCCGGCGCTCGGGCCGGGTACGCATATCTTCCGGTCACTGCGGGAGTGGCGCGAGGCTGCAACGAAGGCCACGTTGGCGACCAACCTGGCGCCGCTCGTCGGTCACGGCACTGTTCGTGCGACCGTGATGGGCTTCGGGGACCGACATGCGACCGAGGCGGAAATGCGGCATATGGAGAAGCTCCTCACTGCCTGCCTTGAGGATGGTGCTCTCGGGCTGTCCAGCGGCCTCGTCTATGCTCCGGGAACGTTCGCGACGACGGAGGAACTCACCCGATTGGCGAGGGTCGCGGAGCGCCACGGGGCCCTGTACGCCACTCATGTGCGCAATGAGAGCGATGACGTCCTCGGCGCTCTTCAAGAGGCGATCGCCATCGGCTCTCAGTCGGGCTGCCCGGTCCACGTCTCACACCATAAGACGGCCGGACGCGCCAACTGGGGGAAGACCCGGGAGACTCTGGCCAGGCTGGACCGTGCCCGTGCTGACGGGGTGGACATCACCATAGACGTGTATCCGTATACGGCGGGCAGCACTGCTCTGCAGGCCATCCTCCCTCCCTGGGTCCAGCAGGATGGCATTGAGATGATGCTGGAACGGCTCAGGGAGGGCACGGTCAGGCAGCGTATCCGGAACGACCTGATGGAAACGACGCCGACCTGGCAGAATCTCGTTCACGCGGCCGGGTGGGAGGGGATCGTGGTGGCGTCCGCCTCCGGCTGCCCGGAGGTCGAGGGGAAGAGCCTTGCTCAGCTCCAAGCTGAGGGTCACCGAGATCCCGTCGACCTCGTCTGCGAACTGCTTATCTCGCAGCGCGCCGACGTCACCGTCATCCTGCACATGATGGCCGAGTCCGACGTGCGGAACGTCCTGCGGTGGCCGCACGCAATGATCGGTTCGGACGGCATCCTGCAGCCGGGCCGCCCCCACCCGAGGATCGCCGGTACCTTCACCAGGGTCCTGGCGACGTATGTGAAAGCGCATCGGCTGCTGTCTCTGACCGAGGCAGTACGCCGGATGACCTCCCTGCCCGCCAGGCGGTTCGGCCTCTCCGCTCGGGGACGCATTGAGCCAGGCGCCAGCGCCGATCTCGTCGTCTTCGATCTGGCTGCGCTTTCGGACAGATCCACGTACGAGGAGCCGCTGACGCCTCCTGATGGCATTGTCCATGTGATGGTCAACGGGGTGTTCGCGATCGAGGACGGAGCGCTGACCGGTCGGAGGGCTGGCCGGGTGCTGGGGAGGCTGAACCGGCATGGAGTTTGATCTCATCGTTCGAGGCGGCCGCCTCATCACGGCGGACAGTTCGTTCGCTGCTGACGTAGGGGTCAGGGGGGGCAGGATCGCGGCGATCGCGAACACGCTCCCGTCCGCGAGCGCCGTCCGGGTCCTGGATGCAGAGGGTATGCTCGTCGCTCCGGGCGCGATCGACGTGCACACGCATTTCGCGACGGACGTCGGTGGCAGGGCAACCGCGGATGACTACGAGAGCGGCAGCCGGGCGGCCGCCGCTGGCGGCATCACGAGCTTCGTGAACTTCGCGTTCCAGCGCCGAGGCGAAAGCCTCCATGACGCCGTTGAGCGAGAGGTCGCCAAGGCCGAAGGGAAGAGCCATATCGACTACGGGTTCCACGTCGTCGTCACGGACCTGCGATCCCGGGACGTTCTCGCGGAGATCCCGAGTCTCGTCGCGGAGGGCTTTCCGAGCCTCAAGCTGTTCACGGCGATCGACGATTTCAGGCTCGGCGACGACGAGATCCTTCGTGTTCTGGCGGCCGCGGCCGAACACGCCGTGATGGTGAACGTCCATGCCGAGGACGACGGGCTAGTCAGCTATCTGACGCAGCGGCTTCTCGCCGAGCGGAAGACCGAGGTGCACAATCTCCCTGATGCGCGACCTCCCGAGGCTGAGGCTCTCGCGACAGCCCGCGTCGCCGCCTACGCTCGCATGACCGGGGCGACAGTGTATTTCGTGCATCTGTCGTGCCGCCAGGCCCTCGACGCGGTCCGCGGCGCGCGCGCCACGGGCACTCAGGTCTTCGTGGAAACCCGTCCCGCCTATCTCTATCTCGATCGCAATCGCTACGCCCTCCCTCATCGGGAAGGGAACAAGTACGTTGCCTGGCCTCCGCTGCGTCAGGTATCAGACCAGGAAGCCCTGTGGGCCGGACTCCGCCACGGGGAGATCCAGACGTATGCGACTGACCACACGACGTGGCTGGCTGCCGAGAAGATGGATCCCTCGCTCAGCTTTGCGGACATCCCGGCAGGCATCTCGAACGTCCAGACCAGCATTGGCATGCTGTTCGGGGAGGGGGTCGCCAAGGGCCGCCTGACAGAGAATCAGTTTGTCGCCGTGACGGCCACCAATCCCGCCAAGCTCTTCGGCCTCTGGCCCCGGAAAGGGACGCTGGCGATCGGATCAGACGCCGATATGATGCTAATCGATCCGCGGCGGCGTTTTCGTGTCCACGCCGAGACGATGGAATCGCGGAGCGACTTCGACCCCTACGAAGGGTACGAGTCGGTGGGCTGGCCCGTAACGGTCATTGCGCGGGGGGAACTCATCGTGGAGGACGGTCAGCTGCGAAGTCGCCCTGGCCGCGGTCGCCGGCTGCGGCGCGGGCGGTTCCAGCCCGTCTGAAGATATGCGCGTCGTACGGTTCCATGCCTACGGGCCGCCGAGCGAGCTTCGAGTGGACGAGGTCGCCGACGCGGTGCCTGCCGACGGCAGCGTCGTGGTGCGAGTCCGCGCCGCCGGCGTCAACCACTGGGACGTGGACATGCGCAACGGGAACTCCGGGCTTGACCTGCGGCTTCCTCACGTGCCCGGACTTGAGGTCGCTGGGGACGTGGCGGCGACGGGGCCAGGGATAACCGGCTGGTCGGTCGGCGAACGCGTCATGCCCCGCTTTCTCTGGCCATGCCGGCGCTGCGGATGGTGCGCAGCGCACCAGGAGAATCACTGTGTGCGACTGCGGATATTGGGAGTGACGGACCCAGGCGGCTACAGCGAGTACGTGGTGGCGCCCGCCTCATCAACGCCGCGGGGAGCGGCGTGGGCAGTGCCGGGATCCAGATCGCGAAGCTCCTGGGGACGCGCATCATCGCGTCGGCGGGCTCAGATGAGAAGCTTGCCAGGGCGCAAGCGGAGGGCGCAGAGGAAATCGTCAACTACCGGACACACGACCTTGCGGAGCGCGTCCGCGAGCTGACCGGCGGCAAGGGCGTGCAGGCCATCCTCGACTGCGTCGGGGGCCCCATCCTCGAGGCCAGCCTCGCCGCCCTTGCACCGGCCGGGAGGGCTGTCAGCCTCGGTGCCCACGGCGGGGCCGTCGTCGCGGTGGATCTGCTCAGCCTGTTCCGGTCGGAGAGGTCAATTATCGGCTCGGCCAACTGTACGCCGTCCGATATCGATACCGTGATCGGACTGCTGGCGGAGAAGAAGATCCGGCCGAACGTCTATAAGACGTACCCCCTCCAGAATGCGGCGCTGGCTCACACGGAGCTGGAAGCACGACGGCACTACGGCAAGCTTTTGCTCATACCGTAACATAACGGCTTCGTTCGGCACCTGGCAGATCTTTGCCTGCCATGACGTGCGCCTCTCAGTGGCCCCGACGGCCGCGGAGATGCGTGGCTAGAGACTGCTGACGACAACTTTGCCGCGGGCGTTCCTGCCGGCCGCATCTGGAATCTCCGTGGCGGAGCTTCCGGCACGGGCCCGATTCAGCCGACGGCCCTGAGCGGGTGGATGTCATCGAGCGCAGCGCCCCAGCCGGTCCTTCTCGGCTTCCAGGTCGTAGCGGGACTGCAGGTCCAGCCAGGACCGCTCCGCGATGCCGCGGTAGCGAGACAAGCGCAGCGCGGTGTCGGCGGTGGTACCGCGCCGGCCGTGCACGGTCTCGTTGATCCGCCGTTCCGTGGGGTTCTGCGGAGAGCCCGCCGCGCGGGTAACAGAGCTTGCGCCTGTTCGCGGATGGCTTCCAGGAGCTGGCTTGCCTGGTCGCCGTTGTCCATCGTGAAGGCACGGTCGGCCCTGGCCAGCATGGCGAGGATGGCCCTGGTGCCCGACACCTCGAGTTCTGCCATCTTGATCAGGTGTTCCAGGCTCAGCAGCTCGAAGAACACGCTGGTCCGGTAGGGGCCGGTCAAGGCCGCGGAAAACCGGGTGTGTGCCGTCCGCAGCGAGTCCACCATCGTGGCCATCCGTTCGCTGTAGTCGGTGAGCAGCTGGCGGAACTCCGGGAGCGGCAGCAGGTTGCCGAAGAAGAGCCTCATCATCATCTGGTGCTTCATGACGGGCCAGCTGATGTCGCGGCGAAGCCAGCTCACCAGTGCCTCGGAGCCGGCCGGCTCGATCGTGTACACCCGCTTGTTCGGCTTGCCGTGTTGCACCACGAGCTCGTCCCGCACCAGGCCCCGCCGCTTGAGCTCGCGCAGCTTGGGGTAGATCTGCGTGCGCGGCGTCTCCCACCAGGGTGCGAGCCCGCGCGCGTAGCTCCGCCGGATCTCATACCCCGTCATCGGCCGGATGCTCAGCAGACCGAGCAGTGCCACCTCGACGTCGGAAAGCCCGAGGGTGCGCGTCTTTGCCGACGGCTGTCGCGGTCCGGCCTGGTCCGTCGTCTTGTCGGGCACGGTTCTCCTCTGCGTCTCCCCTGCGGCGGCTGGATTCGGTCCGGCCTGGCTAGTCCGGCGGCTGCGCGCAGGCCGACCGCGCGCGGCGGACCGGGCGCGGTTGCCGGACAGGGCCGGCCAACCGGCCAGGCGCAGGCGCCGCCGGCAGGGCAGCCTGCGTCCGGTGAGGCTATTGACATATTTCACTCTCATAATAGTGTGATCTCACACTATTAGCGCAGGTGAGTCCATGGCCACATTGCTTCGGCTGCTCGACCAGCACGCGGACCGGGACGCTGCTCACGTTGCCTGCGTGGTGGGTGACGAGCGGCGGACATACGGGGAGCTGGCGGACCAGGTACTCCGGTTCGCTTCGGGGCTCGTGGCGCTCGGCCTGCAGCCCGGCGACCGGGTGAGCCTCTACCAGCCGAACTCGGTGGATTACGTCATCGCCTTTTACGGCACCATGCGGGCCGGGATGATTGCCAATCCTGTCAACAGCGTGTTCACCCCCAGCGAGGTGAGCTACTTCCTCTCCGACTGCGCTGCCGCCGCCCTGGTCACGACGCCGGAGCTGCTCGCCCGGCTCATCAGCGGGCTTGGCGAGCCGCCGGTCAAGGTGGTCATCACCACCGGCCCCGAGCGGCCGGCAGGACGGCGGCGGGGGGCGAGCGTCTTGCTCTCCGACGTGGCCGGCGCGCCGGCCCGCGCGCTGCCCTACCCGGACGACGGCACGCCGGCCTGCCTGCCCTACAGTTCGGGGACCACCGGCCGGTCCAAGGGCATCATCCATACCCACGACTCGCTGGCCATGCAGGCGGTCCTGTCGGCGAACCATCTCCAGCTGCGCCGCGACGACGTGCTGCTGCAGGCGCTGCCGCTGGTGCACCTGTATCCGGGCAACATCATCATGGGCGGGCTTTTCACCGCGGGGGCGACGATGGTGGTACAGCCAGCGTTCGAGCCGCCGTCGTTCGCGGCGCTGCTGGCCGACGTGCACGCCACGGCGTGCGCCGGCGTGCCGACTACCTACGCCATGCTGTGTCAGGTGCCGGAGGGCAAGCTCGGCGGGATCGACACCAGCGCCCTGCAGGTGGCGTTCTCCGCGGGGGCGCCGCTGCCGTCGCGGATCGGGTCGGAGTTCCGCCGCCTGTACGGCGCGCCGGTGCTCAACTGCTACGGGATCACCGAGGCGGCCGGCGACCTGACCGCGGCGATGCGCTACGGAGACACCCCAGAGCTGTCGTGCGGGGTGCCGTACCCGCTGACCGAGGTGCGGATCGTCGACGAGAACGACCGCGAGGTCGCGGCCGGCGAGGTAGGCCAGCTGATCGCCCGCGGCCCGCAGATCATGGCCGGGTACTGGGGACGGCCAGACGACACCAAGACCGCGCTGCGGGGCGGCTGGCTGCACACCGGTGACCTGGCCAGGCGTGACGAACGCGGGTTCTTCTACATCGTGGACCGCCTGAACGACCTGATCATCAGCGCCGGGTACAACGTGTACCCGGCCGAGGTGGAAGAGGTCGTGCAGTCGCATCCCGATGTCGCGATGTGCGCGGTATTCGGGGCGCCCGACGAGATCAAGGGCGAGAAACCCTGGGCAGCGGTGGTGCCACGGGCCGGCGCGGCTGTGGATCCCGCCAGCATCGAAGCGCACTGCCGGGAACGGCTGGCCGCCTACAAGGTGCCGCGGAAGTTCCTGATCCTGGATGACCTGCCGCGCAGCTCCGTCGGCAAGATCCTGCGCCGGGAACTCCGCCGTGCCTACGCCCCCGATGCCGGTGCCGGGATCCCCCAGCCACCGCAGGCCACGTCGCCGTCCCCTGCCCCGCCGGGTGAGCGGTGATGCCCCGGTACGTACGTGGAGGTCATCGACTTCGACGGCGCCTTCGCCGACTTCGCCGCGCAGCTGACCGCCGACCAAGAGGTACGGCAGTTCCTGCGCAGCGTCAACGGCTGCTTCGTGCAGTCACTGCGGGACATGGCCCAGCGAGAGATGTCGTGTATCCAGGCCCTTCCCGGCTGACCCGGCCACCGGACACCCGCCCGGCGGCCCGCCCCGGTCCCGGGCTGACGGCCCGGCCCGGTCCCGGGCTGACGGCCCGGCCACGGTGCGGCGCGCCGCGCCCCCGGCTTACGAGCAGTGAAAGGACCGCCTGATGGCCTACCAGTTCGGCATTGTGGCTGGCGGCGAGGAGCGCCCGGCTGCTTCCGGCCGGACGATCACCGTGACCAACCCTGCCACCAGCGAAGTCCTCGGCACCGTCGCCGTCGGCGATGCCGACGATGTGGCGGCCGCGGTCGCGGCCGCCAAAGCGGCGGCGCCTGCGTGGGCTGCCACCAGCCAGGCCAAGCGCGCAGGCTACCTGTATGCGCTGGCCAAGGCCGTCGCCGGGCACGCCGATGAGCTGGCCGAGATCGAAACCCGGGACATGGGCAAGCCCATCACGGTCAGCAAGAAAGTTGACCTGCGCTCGGCGCCCGATGCGATCGAGTACTTCGCCGGCATGGCGGGCAAGATCGAGGGCCGGACGGTCCCGGTACCCGGCCGGTTCCTCAACTACACCGTGCGCGAACCCTATGGCGTGGTGGCCGGGATCATCCCGTGGAACTATCCGCTGCTGCAGGCGATCTGGAAGATCGCGCCGGCCATCATGGCGGGCAACACCGTGGTGCTCAAGCCCGCCGAGCAGGCACCGCTGTCGCCGATGCGGCTGGTCCAGCTGTGCCACGAGGTGGGCATCCCGGCCGGCGTGGTCAACGCCGTCCCCGGCTACGGCGAGCAGGCGGGCGCAGCCCTGGCCGCGCACCCCGACGTCGCCCTGGTCGCCTTCACCGGCTCGGTGCAGACCGGCGCGGACATCCAGCGGGCCGCGGCCGACCGGGTCGCGCCGGTGCTGCTCGAACTCGGCGGCAAATCCCCCGTCATCGTGTTCGAGGACGCCGACGTGAGTTCCGCGGTGTCGCTGTCGTACGCGGCGGTCTTCACCAACCAGGGGGAGGTCTGCACCGCCGGATCGCGGCTGCTGGTGCATCAGTCGCTGCACGAGCAGGTGGTCGCGGGCCTGCTGCAGAAGATCCGGGACACAACGGTGATCGGCGACCCGATGGACCCCGCCACCACCCTGGGCCCGCTGGTCGACGCCGAGCAGCTCAAGCGGGTCCAGGGCTTCGTCGACCGGGCCCGCAACACCGGCACCAGGCTGCTGGCCGGCGGCGGCACCAGGACCGTCGAGGGCCTGGACAGCGACCTGTTCTTCGAGCCGACCGTCTTCGACGAGGTGGATAACCGCAGCGAGATCGCCCAGCAGGAGGTGTTCGGGCCGGTGCTGTGCATCACCACCTTCGGCGCCGAGGAGGAGGCTGTCGCCCTCGCCAACGACGTCCCCTACGGCCTGGCCGCGTCGATCCAGACCCGTGACATCGGCCGCGCCCACCGGGTGGCCGCCCAGCTGCAGGCCGGCAACGTCTGGATCAACTCGTGGGGCAACGTGCACTCCGCCTCGCCATACGGCGGGTACAAGAGGAGCGGCCACGGGCGGGAGATGGGCTTTCCCGTCATGGAGGCCTTCACCCAGGAGAAGTCGGTGTGGGTCAGCACCCGGTAACCCGCCCGCGGACCGGGCAGCAGCTCGCCCCCGGCACCACCTAGAGCAAGGAGTCACTGTTGGTCACCACCCCCGCTGCAACGGCCCAGCCGCAGGGCACCACATCCGCGCCCGCGAGCTGGAAAGAGATGATGGCCGTCTTCCTGGCGCGCCAGATCCGCGACAGCGACCGCATCTGCTCCGGCGCGCATACCGAGATCTCCTTCGCGGCGACGATGCTGGCCCAGAAGATGCACGCCCCTAACATGAAGCTGCAACTCGGCGGCGGCGCGTTCCTGTGCAACGTGGCGGACGTGGACGTCGACGAGCTGCCCAGGACCTCCGTCGACTACCGCATCATGGCCTGGGCCGAGGCGCTCTTCGAGCACCACGACACGTTCAACCACTACGGCCCGCCGGGCGGCCGCGGCTACTACGAGGACCCTGACCGGTGGGGCGGCACGAACAAGTACTTCTTCGCCGACAAGTTCTTCGTCGGCGGCGTGCAGGTGGACAGGCACGGCAACGTCAACCTGATCGGCACCGGGGAGGGCGGCCGGTTCAGGTTCCGCGGGCCCGGCAGCGTCGGCATCAACGACGTGATCACCGTGCGGGACGTGTTCGTCTTCATGACCGCGCACGACCGGAAGCGGCTGGTGCCCCGGGTGGACTACATCTCGATGCCCGGCCCGGGGACCTACAGGGACAAGGATCTCCCCGGCAACGGGCCCCAGTTCATCGTCACCCCTCGGTGCGTCTTCGATTTCCGCGGCCCCGGCCAGACCGCCGCGCTGGCCGGCTTGTTCCCCGGGCACGCCGAGGACGAGATCGCCGAGCACACCGGCTGGGAGGTGGTCAAGTCACCGAACTTCGTGACGCTCGCCGGGCCCAGCCCGGCCGAGCTCGAGACCCTCCGTACCGCCATCGACCGCAAGGGAGTGCTCCGCGCATGACCAGGCAAGCACCGCTGCTGCAGGCCGGGCCCGTCGAGCTGCCCGGCGGGCGGCCGCGGCGGCGACAGGTCCTCACCTCCGCCGCCGAGGTCGTCAGCCGCGTCCCCGACGGCGCGGCCGTGGCCATCGGCGGGTTCGTCACCGCGAACCACCCGATGCCGCTGGTCCGGGAGCTGATCCGGCAGGGCAAGAAGGACCTGACCGTGATCGGGTCGGCCACGGCCGGCCTGGAGATCGACCTGCTGGTCGGCGCCGGGGCGGTCCGCAAGCTCATCGCCCCGTACTGCGGGGCCGAGCTGTACTGCCCGGTTGGCAGCTGCTTCCGCGCCATGGTGGAAAGCGGCCAGGTCCAGCTGTGGGAATGCTCGGAGTACATCCTGTACGCCGGGCTGCAGGCCCGGGCGATGGGCCAGGAGTTCTTCGCCTGGCGCGGCGGCGTCGGGACGAGCATCCCCGAGCTGAACAAGGACCTGAAGGTCTTCCCGAGCCCGCTCGGCGACGGCAAGGAGTACATCGCCGTACCCGCCATCGCGGTGGACTGGGCGTTCCTGCACGTGGGCGCCGCGGACGCCTACGGCAACGGCCAGCACCCCGGCGCCCGGTTCGGCGACCGGATCATGGCCCGCGCAGCCGACCGGGTCGCGCTGACCGCCGAGCGGATCGTGCCCAACTCCGAGATCCGCAAGAACCCGCTGCTGACCTCGGTGCCGTACGCCGACGCGGTGGTCGAGGCGCCCTACGGGTCCCACCCTTACGCCTCCCACGGCTTCTACGCCGAAGACGCCGACCACATCGGCCGCTACGTCGCCGCCACCGCGGGGCTCCGCACGGGCGACCGGGCCGGCCTGGACGGCTACCTCGCGAGCTACGTCACGGGGCCAGCCGACCACCGGGCCTACCTGGACCTGATCGGGCAGGACCGGCTGCGCGCCCTGGAGGCGGAATACGCCCACCTCAGCAACGGCCACCGGCCCACCGCGTGACCACCGCCAGCCAGGCTGACCTGGCCGCCCGGCGATCCCCCGCGGCGGCAGGCCCAGGGCAGACCCGCGCGCCGGGCCCCGGCCAGCCCGCGCCTGCTCCGGACCCCGCCAGAGCCCCGCCGGTGCCGGGCGCGACTAGGCTGCTGCCGCACGCATGGAGACAGGAAGGGTCAGCCGTCTGCCTGATCGCGACCCGGTGCGGGCAGTGCGGCACGCTCACCTTCCCCCCGGCGGCAGCCTGCCCGCGCTGCTGGCAGCGGGCCGGCCTGCGCGAGGAACCGCTGGCGCAGCCGGGCACCGTGGCCGCCTACACCGTCGTGCACACCCCCGCCGAGGGGATACCGGCACCGTACGCCCTGGCCTACGTCGACTTCCCCGGCGGCATCAGGCTCTGCGGCCGGCTGGAGTCCTGGGAGGACATCGCGGTCGGCGACCCGGTCACCGCGGTCGCCGGGGTGCTGCGCCACCAGCCCGGCGGGGACCTGCTGGGCTGGCTGTTCCGGAAGGCCAGCGGATGACCGAGGTGTTCGTGGCCGGCATCGGCATGACCGGCTTCGGCCGGTTCCCCGGCGAGACCATCGAGTCGCTGGCGCTTCCGGCCTGCCTGGACGCCCTGACCGACGCCGCGGTCACCGCGGCGGACGTCGACGCCGTCTACTGCGGGAACGTCTACGGCGGGATGCTGGCGGCCCAGCGGATCGCCGGGCAGCTCGGGCTGACCGGGCGGCCGGCGTACAACGTCGAGGCCGCCTGCTTCAGCTCGGCGGTGGCGCTGCACCTTGCCGTCCAGGCCATCGGCGCCGGGCAGATCCGCACGGCGCTCGTGGCCGGGGTGGAGCAGCTGTCGGCGCTCGGCCGCGGCGGCCTGCGGCTCAACGCCACCGACCCGGACATCGCCCAGGGCCTGACCATGGCAGCGGCCTACGCCATGCGAGCGCAGGCCTACCTCGCCGCCACCCGCGCCACGCCACGGGACCTGGCCGCGGTGGCGGCGAAGAACCGCGGCAACGGGTCACTCAACCCCCGCGCCCAGTTCCGCACGCCCGCCACGATCGACGAGGTACTGGCATCACGGCCGATCGCCGACCCGCTCACCCTGCTGCAATGCTGCGGGACCGGTGACGGCGCCGCCGCGGTGGTCATCTCCCGGCGCCCTGGCCCGGCCGCCCGGCCGGTGCAGATCACCGCGTCGGTGGTCACCTCGGGCACGACCGGGCGACATGACCTCACCCGCGAGCCGCTCACCGAACGGGCCGCCCGCGCCGCCTACGCCCAGGCCGGGATCGGACCCGCAGACCTCGGCATCATCGAGCTGCACGACGCGTTCTCGATCGCCGAGCTGCTGTACTACGAGGCGCTGGGGCTGTGCGGCTACGGCGAGGCGGCCGACCTGCTGCGATCAGGCGCCACCGCCCGCGACGGAGACTGCCCGGTGAACGCCAGCGGGGGCCTGCTCGCGCGCGGGCACCCGCTGGGCGCCACCGGGCTCGCCCAGGTCACCGAGGTCACCAGCCAGCTGCGGGGCACCGCCGACGCGCTCATCCGGCGCCCCCGCCACGGGCTCACCCACTGCACTGGCGGCGGCATCACCGGCTACGACCACGCGGTCTGCGCGATCCACGTCCTGTCAGCGGCCCGCGCCCGGCGCGGACCGACAGCCGCACGGCTTCGCAGGTAACGGCCATCGGCTAGGTAGGCCCGCGAAGGAGCAGGCCACCACAGTCATTCCAGAGAGCAGGCCAGCATCGCGGCCTGAATGAGGGGCCGCCAACCTCCAGCCCTGCGCGGCAGGCGCTAGTCCTGCGATGAACAGTCCGGCCTGCCGCCGCAGGCTACGCGCACGGCAGTGCACCGCAGTTCGTCGCCGCGGGCCAAAATGCTAGCCCCACGTTACGTCCGCGTGTCGTATGAAAAGGGGACATGAGCTGCAGAAACGTTGGGTTTGGGGCCCCAAAATGTAGTCAGAAGAATCTGGCGATGCCCTCTGCGTGATACCAAGTTGATCATCAACGGACGGCCGGATGCCGTGCCGGACAGCGGCATGTAGTCAGAACGCCGACTGGCCTCACCCATCGTTTGTCCAGGTCACTGTCGGCATTCGCGCCGATGGAGCACGTAACTTCGGGCTAGCGCTTTGCCAGCTGGGTCCAGGCAGGCGCGTCGGTCCCCCGCCGCCCGGTGGCACCATCTTGGGCGACGGCTGTTGTCGGCACAGGGACTTCGGCGGTCCTTCCTGGTGCCGCACAGGCGAGGTGCGGCTGCTCGCCGCGCCAGAAGCTGAGGCCGTTGCTAACACTCCGGCAAACAGAGCAGAACGAAGCAGTGCGAAGACAGGTTCCCGTCGTGCTGTACCTGCTCGCGCTGGTGGCCTTCGTGGCCGGCGCGGACATCCTGTTCTTCAGCCACCACTTCTGGGCGCGGTTGATGGTGAACGTCGGAATCGTCCTGGTATCCGCGGTGTTCTATTTGAGGTTCCTGAGGTGTCCACGAGCGCAGCCGCCACAAGACGAATAACGGCGCAGGACGCAGCAGGCGTGAATCCCGGCCTGACGCCTGAGCCGGGGCCAGGCGGCGGCCAAAGGACACGCTTGTCCGTCCGGGGCTCAGTTCTAACACCGCCGGCCGATCATGCCCGCGGCATGACAGGACGTCCGATCCCCGGCGGCGGCCCTGGGATGCCGAACTCGGTTGCATGTCACGATAAGGAGCATGGAAGCGGTGAATCTGGACGTGATGCTGGCACGTTTCGCTGAGCACTGGTCGCCGAAGAAGATTGCCCAGGTCAACGACTACGACGTGCGGATCGTGAAGATCCAGGGCGAGTTCACCTGGCACCGGCACGCCGACACCGACGAGTTCTTCCTGGTCCTCGACGGACGGCTGACCATTCAGATGCGGGACCGCGATGTGGTGCTCGGGCCGCGGGAGCTTTTCGTCGTGCCCCGCGGCGTCGAGCACTGTCCGCGGGCCGACGCCGAGACCGCGGTGCTCCTGTTCGAGCCGGGCACGGTCGTCAACACCGGCGATGCTGGCGGGGAACTCACTGCCGAGGTCCAGGGACTCGCCTGAGTGTCCGTGCCTGCGGGGCGGCCGGTAACCCTAGCCGCGGCATGTGCGCGCGTTGCGGCCGGACCGGACGGCGAGCGCAGGGCTGTCCGGCCCCCGGCCACGGCGGCGGTCTGCTGGCATACCGAGCAGCTTGTCAGCCATCGCCACCGAGGCGAGACCCACAACAGCACCACCCCGGCACCCCAGCCAACGCTGACTCCCGGGATCCCGGCAACAAGTCCCACGATCCGACCGGTCAGCAGCAAGGCAACCGCGGCGACCTCCAGCCCTCCGGGCCAGGCGGCGCGGACGGCACCGCCCGCCGCGGCGACGATGTCGGCCGGCTCGCCGAGCCGCTCCAGCGCATCACGCAGCGCCGTCGGCCTGCCCGGCGCGGATGTGACTCCAGCTGCCCGTGCCTGCGCGATGTGCTCGGCTATCTCATCGATAAGCTCCTGCCGCCAGCACGCGGCAGGCCCGCGCGCCGCAGCCGCCGCAGGTAAGCCGCCACCAGTTCATCGTCGGTCATGGCATGCCCTTCTTCTCGGCTTCCGGAAGCTCATCGACGCTGTCCCCCAACTGCGCCCACGCCCCCGTGAAGTCCGCGAGCGCCGCCTTCCCCGCGGCCGTGAGCCGGTAGTAGCGCCGCGGCGGGCCCGAAGCCGACTCCCGCCAGGTGGTGCCGACCAGGCCTTGCCGCCGCAGCCGGGCCAGCAGCGGGTAGATCGTTCCCTCGCTGGTAACCATCCCCTCGAGCGAGCCGAGGGCCGCACCAGCTCAAACCCGTACCGCTCGGTCCCGCGGAGCATGGCCAGCACGCAGTAGGGCAGCAAGCCACGCCGCATCTGCGCGACCTGGTTCTCGGCATCGCCGGCTACCATGCGAGACGTAATACCATGCATCCTGACGGCGGTGTCCAGAGAGCGGCCCATGACGGTTGGCTCGCGGGCGAAATCCGTAGCCGCCCCGCCGAAGGGACCAGGGGCGATACCGTCGGCCGAAGACCCGGGTGCTACGGGCCCGCGTTTGTGATCTAGCGCTTGGGTGGCCATGGTCTGAGCGGCGGGCTGGGCGTGAGCGCGGGACGGCCACCAGCAGGCCGTTGGCGACGTTGCCCAGCACGCTCTGGTGCTCGGCGAGGAAGAACTGCTGGAACACGAACCCGACCCGGGACGCCCGCAGCGCGGCCAGCTCCCGGTCGGTCATCCGGGCCGCGTCCAGGCCGGTGACGCGCACCGTCCCGCCGTTCGGAACGTCCAGGGTGCCCATCAGGTGCAGCAGCCTGGACTTGCCCGACCCGGACGGGCCGGTTACCGCCACCAGCTCCCCCGCCGTCACCGCCAGGCTCGCGAGCTGCCCACCCCGCCGGCCGTCATGCGCGCCACCGTCGACGTCGTGCTAGGCAATCCCGACAGCACGCCCGGCGACCTGCGCGGCATGGCGGCCGACATCCGCACCGCGGTCGATCACGCCGAGCACCTCATCGGCGCGCTGCTGATACTCGCGCGCAACGAGCGCGGGCTCACCGACCGCGAGGAGCTCGACCTGGCCACGGCCGCCGAAGACGTCCTCGACACCATCTCCAGGGCGACCGGCGGGCGCACGGCACGCTGGAGCCGGCCGTCATATCGGGCGACCCAGTGCTGGCCGAACGCCTCGTTGCGAACCTGATCGACAACGCGATCGGTACAACATCGCCGCGGGTGACATCTGGATCAGCGACCGCACGTCCCATGACGGCTCCGGGCTCGGCCTCGCCATCGTCGCGTCCATCGCCGCGATCCGCGGCGGCACCGCCACCGCCCGCCGGCGCGATGACGGCGGCCTGCCCGTCACAGTCACGATCCCCTCGGTCGGCGCCCAGGCCCAGGGCACCAGCACCCACACAACCCAACGATCAGGTGTCCCAAGCCCAGGCTGACGCATGCCCGTCTTGCGGCCGCCGGGAATAACTCGAACAACAGCAGACCCACCACCGTCCCCAGCGACCGGTGGGCGGGACACGGCGGGCGGTGGCGGTGTCCTCGGGAGCGGGCCGCTTCTTGGCAGGCATCTCCCCGGTAGGGCAGAACTAATGATCACGCGCGGCCTTGCCGGCGGGTGCCGGTAGTTTCGTAGTACGATTCCTGGGTGGCGGTTCTCCGCTCGGCGCTGCGCCATGGTATCCCGGGCGAAGACACCCTCCACGCCGTCAATCATGCGATCACCTCGACGAGGTGGGTGACGACCCGGTGCGCTGGCTGATGCTCGGCCCGGATCGGGCCGGAAACCTGCCTGCTGGAACTGGTGGTGATGGATCGCTCGGACGGCCCGGCGGTCATCCACGCCATGCCGATGCGAGCCCAATACCGGCGGCTGCTCCAGAAGGGCAGGCGAGAACGGGCATGACCGACCACGGACACCACCAGGAAGGGACGCCGGTCACCGACGCCGACGTCGAGGCGATGGCCGATGAGGCCGAGCGTGGCTACGACGTGGACACGCTCCTGCACCGTCGGCCAGGTGGGCGGCCGCCTTTGGGATCAGCGGCAGCCAGTGTCGAATCCGTGCGGCTGGATCCGGAACTCAAACAAGCCCTGCTAATCCGGGCGGCCGAGGAGCACGTCAGCGTTTCGGAGGTGATCCGCCGGGCCATCGGCGAGTACCTGCGGGCCAGCTGACCAGATTCCTGGGAGCGGCAGACAGTCAGCTACAGGGCCCTGCTCCCGCCAGCCGCCGCAGCGCAGCGACACGGGCCCCCGTCACGCTGCTTCGTCTCACCCGCGAGCCGCTCACCGAACGGGCCGCCCGCGCCGCCTACGCCCAAGCCGGGATCGGACCCGCCGACCTCGGCACCATCGGGCTGCACGCCAGCGGCGGCCTGCTCGCGCGCGGGCACCCGCTGGGCGCCACCGGGCTCGCCCAGGTCACCGAGATCACCAGCCAGTTGCGGGGCACCGCCGGCGCGCTCATCCGGCGCCCCCGCCGCGGGCTCACCCACTGCACCGGCGGCGGCATCGCCGGCTACGACATGCAGCATGCACAATCCATATCTGTCGCCGGTTCGACGTGCGTCACAGGCACCGCAGCGCGCCGCCGTCCACCGGAACCACGACGCCGGTCAAGTACGACGCCGCCGGCGACAGCAAGAAGGCGGCGACGCGGCCGAACTCAGCGGGATCGCCGTAGCGGCGTAGCGGGATCGCCCGCTCCGCTGCCTGGCGTCGGCCGGGCGACCGAGCGTCGAGTTCCTTGGTACGCGCCGTCGAGATCCGCCCGGGCAGCAGCCCGAGAACCCGGATGCCGACGGGCCCGAGTTCGTCCGCGAGCGTCTTGGCGGCCATCGCCAGGCCTGGGCGGAGGCCGTTGGACACCGCGAGCTGGCTCAGCGGCGACTTCACCGACGATGACAGGACGAAGCCGATCGACCCGCCGGGCTGCAGCACGCGCGCTGCCGCCTTTGCGATCCGCAGCGGGCCGAGGAAGACCGAGTCGAATGCGCCGATCCAGTGCTCGTCCGGGGTGTCGAGGATGCTTCCTGGCGGCGGTCCGCCGGTGCTTACCAGTATCCCGTCGAGACGGCCGAAATCACGCAGGGCAGTACTGGTCAGCGCATCGCCCGCGTCGGTACTGGCGTTGTCAGCCACCACGCCGACCGCGTGCGCCCTGCCGCCAAGCTCGCCGACCGCGGCCGTCACCGCATCCGCGCCACGCCCGGAGACGACCACGCGGCCGCCCTCCGCGACAAGCTGCTGGGCCGCGGCGAGGCCAAGCCCGCGCGTGCCGCCGCTCACGATGTAGACGCGCCCGGCCAGGTCAAGATCCATCGTCACAGACCCTCCGTCGGCTAGCGGCGGGCCAGCGGCCTGTGCGGTATATGGCACTGACGGTCTGCACGATCGCACACTCCGACGTTCCTTGACACCATGCCGAGTATGGTTGTATACAGCAGTATACGAAATCCGTCGCACACGCGATAGCCGAAGCCGAGGACCGGCGCTAGTGCCGTGCCACTGGCCAGGCGCCGACCTGGTCAGGGCGGCCCTGGAAGCCGTTCGCCGTCGCCCTCAAGGAGGACAACATGGATGATCGCTTCGAGCAGGCCCTGGCCATCCGGCGAGCGGTGCTCGGTGACGACCATGTGGACGCCGTCATGAATGGCGCGTCGTCGTTTGCCGCTCCATTCCAGCAATTCGTGACCCGCTGCGCATGGGGCGAGGCATGGCTGGATGACACGCTCGACCCGCAGGTCCGCAGCCTGCTCACCATCGCCATCGTCGCGGTGCTCGGCCAGCTGAATGAGGTGCGGCTGCACACCAGGGGCGCGCTCCGCAACGGATGCCGGCCAGAGCAGATCGCCGCCGCGCTCAGGTTCGTGGCGGTCTACGCGGGCATCGCCCTGGCGGTCGGCGCGGTCAGCGTCGCCGAGGAGGAAGTCACCGCCGGTGCGGCGGTGGGGGACGCTCCGTGACCCGCGGGCCTGCCCAGGCGCAGTCCTCGCTGATCGAGTTGCTGGTCAACGCCCGGGTCATCGACTTGGAGCAGCCCCGATTTCCCGGCATGCCTATGTTTCCGGCCAACGCCCCCAACTACGCCTTCATGTTGCACCGCCGCCATGAGCCTGGCCTGGAGAGCCGGACCAGCGCCGCAGGGATGATCCTGACGGCCGACCACGCGGGCACCCACGTGGATGCATTGTGTCATCAGGCGGAGGACCTGCGGATGTTCGGCGGGATTCCCGTGTCGGCCGCGAATCAGGGACCCGGCGGCCTCGGCGTCCTCGCCGCGGACTCGCTGCCGCCGATGATCCGCCGTGGCGTCCTCGTGGACCTTGTCGCGGACAGGGGCGGTCGGCTGCCGCCGAACTACCTGGTGGAACGAGACGAGCTCGTCGCGGCGGCGGAGCGCCAGGGCGTCGCGGTACGGCCGGGTGACGTGCTGCTCGTCCGCACCGGTTGGGGTGCCGCGTGGCGGGATCCGGACTACATCACCGGCGGCGGGATGGCCCGCAGCTGCGGCGAGTGGGCGGCCAGGCAGGCGGTCTTCGCCGTCGGCGCGGACAACATGTCCTGGGATCTGCCAGGCTACGTCGACCCGGTACTCGGCCACACCCTGCCCAATCACACGCTGCTGCTGGTCCGGGCCGGGATCCTGATCTTCGAGAACCTGCAGCTGGACGAGCTGGCGGAGACCGGCGCACGGGAGTTCGCCTTCGTCAGCCTTCCGTTGAAGCTCGCCGGCGCAACCGGGTCGCCGACCCGGCCAGTGGCAATCATCGCGGCCGATGGGCAGGAGGGACAGTGACCGGGCCGGAAAACCTCAGCGAACGCCTCGCCGATTTCGTCGCCACGACACGGCTGGAGCACCTGCCGACGAGCGCGCGCCAGCGCGCCCGGATCGTCCTGGCCGATACCGTCGCGAGCGCCCTGATGGGCGGCCGCAGCACCGAGGTGCAGCAGATCGAGCGGCTCGCGCTGGCCGTTTCCGGCCGAGGGCACTCGCCGGTCATCGGCCGACCTTCGCTGGCGAACGCCGGCGCCGTGCTGGTCAACGGGTATCTGGTCACCGCGACCACGGCGTGCGACGTGCACCGGCCCACGCTGTGCCACGTCACGCCGGAGGTCTTCCCGCCGACCCTGGCGGTCGCGGCCGAGCGGGGAGTGCCGGGAGCCGATTTCCTGCTCGCGTTCGCGCTCGGCCTGGAGATCACGACGCGGGTGGCCTTGGGCTGCAATTACTCGGCGTTCCGCGCGAACGGCTGGCACTCGCCGGGGGTCTGGGGTCCCTTCGGCGGTGCGGCCGCGGCCGGCAAGCTGCTCGGCCTGGACCCGCGCCGGATGCGCAACGCCTTCGGCCTGGCGGGCAGCCAGTCGGCGGGAACGTTTGCGCACTGGGGGACTCCCACCATCAAATTTCACCAGTCACGCGGCGCGCTGTCCGGATATCTCGCGGCAATCCTCGCCGATACCGGTTTCGAGGCCGCCGCCGACGTGCTGACCGCCGCCGACGGGGGGCTTTACCGCACCTATTCCGACGGCGGCCGCCCGGTGCTCGCGCTCGACGGCCTCGGCCTCCGATGGGAACTCGAGCGCATCAGCCTGCGTCCCTGGCCGCTCGCCAGCTCCTTGCAATCGATGGCGACCGCTCTGCTGCACCTCGTGCAAGCCGAAGGGGCGCACACCAGTACCGTCAGGCACGTCAGGGTCGGACTGAGCCGCACCGTCTACGACATGCACGGAACGCTCCCGTGGGATGACCGATTCCACGCTCTGTTGTCTGCACCCTTCGTCACCGCGGTCATCCTGGCCGACCGCGCTTGCGGCCTGGGCCAGTTCACGCCGGAACGCCTGAAGGACGCCGAGGTGGACCGGTATGCACGGGACAACGTCGATGTGGTCGTGGACGAAACCGTGCAGGGCACCGGCGCGGTCGTCGAGCTAGAGTTCCCGGACGGCCGACGAGCGCGTGACCGGCGCGCTGTGCCGCACGGTGATGAGCAGGACCCGCTGAGCATGGCCGACGTCCGGGCAAAGTTCCTGACGGCCGCCGACGGCCTGCTGCCGGAGGACCAGGCAACACTGGCGCTGGACCGCCTGGAGCATATCGACGATGCGCCCAGGGTCGACGCCGAGTTCTTCGGCCCGCTGGCAGGAGGCGGCGCCTGATGACCGGTGTGTCGGCACCCGCCGGTCCCGGCGGCGTTCCCGCCGACGGGAGTATCGGTGGCACCTGGTACGTCATGCCGACCACCTTCGGTGCCGACGGCTCGCTCGACCTGGAGAGCCAGCGCAAGCTCACCGAGGCCGTGGTCGATTGGGGTGCCGACGGGTTGACCGTGCTCGGAGTCATGGGCGAGGCCTCCGCCCTCGACAGCGACGAGCGCACGGCCGTCGTTCGCGCCGTCGTGGCCGCGGCGGGCGGGACACCGGTCGCGGTCGGCGTGTCGAGCAGCGCCCGGCACGCGTCCGTCGAGATGGCGCGGCATGCGGCCGCGGAGGGCGCCAGCGCCGCCATGGCCTCCGCGCCGCCGCTGTTGCGGTCGGTGGACTCGCTGCCTGGCTTCTTCGCAGACGTGGCCGACCGGGGCGGGCTGCCGGTGATCGTACAGGACGAACCGGCAGCGACCGGGGTGCAGATCCCGGTAAGCGTTCTCGCCGAATGCCTGCGCGCCGCCCGGTCATCCGTCGTCAAGCTGGAGGATCCGCCCACGCCCGAGAAGATCTCCGCGCTGCTGGAGCGCGCACCAGGCGCATCGATATTCGGCGGGCTGGGCGGCGTGGCTAGCTACTACGAACTGCGCCGCGGTGCCGTCGGCACGATGACCGGCTTCTCCTACCCGGAAGTGCTGCGCTCCATCCGGATCAGCCTGCGCGCCGGGGATCGCGCGGCGGCGCACAGCGTATTTATCCGCTACCTGCCGCTGATCACTTTTGAGGCTCAACGAGGGGTGGGGCTCGGCATACGGAAGGAGCTACTCCGGCGGCGAGGAGTTATCGCCCACGCGGCGACCCGGATAGGCGCTGATCCCTCCGCCCCGCTTCTTGCCGAACTCACCGAGGTGCTTGATGCCCTGCGGCTGCGGCCGGATGGCAAGGCGCTCGTCCTTTGATCCGATCTCGAATTTAGGATTGCCATGCCTGATGTAGTTGTCGTCGGCGGCGGAAACGCAGGCCTGTGCGCCGCGCTGGCAGCCGCCGAGCACGGCGGACGGGTCATCGTTGTCGAACGGGCCCCGCGCGAGGAACGAGGGGGGAACAGCGCCTTTACCGGTGGTGGCATGCGGGTCACCTACGGCGGCCCGCAGGACCTGCGCCGCCTCATGCCGGATCTCACCGAGGCGGAATGGCGGACCAATGAGTTCGGGACCTATCCAGCGGAGGCGTATTACGACGACATGGCCCTGGTCACCGAGTCCCGTTGTGACCCCGATCTGACCGAGGTCCTGGTCAGCCGCAGCCTGTCCACCCTGGAGTGGATGCGCACGAAGGGTGTGCGCTTCGCTCCCGCCTATCACCGCCAGGCATTCGAGGTCGATGGACGGTTCCGTTTCTGGGGCGGGCTGACGGTCGAGGCGGTAGGCGGGGGCCTCGGGCTTGTCGACGCACTGTCGGCCAGCACCGAGCGCGCCGGAGTCACCGTGCGCTATGCCACCCGCGCGATCGCGCTCACCGGGCAACGCGGCCAGATCTCCGGCGTGCGGGTGCGGGCCAGGGACGGGAGTGAGGAGGTGATTCCGGCCCGGGCCGTCGTGCTGGCCAGCGGTGGCTTCGAAGCCAACGCCGCATGGCGGACCAGGTATCTCGGTCCCGGCTGGGATCTCGCCAAGGTACGCGGAACCCGGTTCAACACCGGGGACGGCATCCGGATGGCACTCGAGGTCGGCGCGCGGGCGGCCGGAAACTGGTCAGGATGCCACGCGGTTGGCTGGGACCGGAACGCGCCGGAGTTCGGCGACCGGAAGGTCGGCGACGGATTCCAGAAGCACAGCTACCCGTTCGGGATCATGGTCAACGCGCACGGGAAACGCTTCGTCGACGAGGGAGCCGACTTCCGGAACCTCACCTACGCCTCCTACGGCCGGGAGGTCCTGGCCCAGCCCCGCCAGTTCGCCTGGCAGATATTCGACTCCAAGGTGATCAGCCTGCTGCGCGACGAATACCGGATCAAGCAGGTGACCAAGGTGACAGCGGATACCTTGGAGGAACTTGCACGGAAACTGGACGGGGTCGATGCGGAGGGATTTCTCGACACGGTCAAGCGCTACAACGAGGCGGTGCTGGTTTCCATCCCGTTCAACCCCAACGTCAAGGACGGCCGGGCCACCGACGGCATCAGCCCGCGGAAGTCGAATTGGGCTAACCGTATCGACACTCCGCCGTTCGAGGCCTACATGATCACCTGCGGCATCACGTTCACCTTCGGTGGCCTCGCCATCGATGCCCGCACGGCGAACGTGCAGGCCGAGGAGGGGCACCCGATCCCCGGCCTGTACGCCTGCGGGGAGCTTGTCGGGGGCCTTTTCTACTTCAACTACCCGGGCGGAGCCGGCCTCACCTCAGGCGCGGTGTTTGGCAGGCTCGCGGGCACCCAGGCCGCCAGGCACGCAGCGCGACACGCGCGTCGCTAATTCGAACGCAATTACGGCATTTGCCTCGTTCAGGCCCTTGCGGATCATGTCGAGACGGGTGTTCCGAGCCGCCCACATGTGCTTCTCGCTCAGTTCGGCGGCGGCAACCGACTCTCCGGTCCGGATAGATTCGAAGATCAGCCTGTGCTCTTCGAGAGCCTCCTCCCACCTGCCGGGCTGCGTGTAGGTCGTGACCGGGTAGCGGCGCAAATGGACCGCGAGCCGCTCGAGCAGGTCGGTAAGCGTCCGGTTTCTCGCCGCCTGCCAGATCGCGCGGTGGAAGGAGCGGTTGATGTCGGCCATCCGCTCAGGGGCAGCGCCCTCGGCGTCGCCCATGCTGCGCATGATCCGCTCCAGCGTCGCCAGATCGGCGTCCGTCCTGCGGGCGGCCGCCTCTCGGGCGGCGGCGGCCTCGAGGATTGCCCGTACCCCGTAGATCTCGAGCACCTCTTCGGCGCTGGTGGGGCGGACGCGCATGCCGCGGTTCACCCGCTCGAGCAGACCATCCTGCTCCAGCATCCGGAGCGCCTCGCGGACAGGAGTCCGGCTCACGCCGAAACGCTGCCCGAGGGCGGACTCGGCAATCACCTCCCCCGGGCGGAGGTCACCGGCCAAGACTTCCTCGAGCAACTGGTGGTACAGCGATGGCACCTGGACGCCATCCTCTCCCCTCGCACCGCGGGCGTCGTGCCCGCCAGATCCGTCTGGTGTCCGGTACCGCCGGTCCCTGAACAGTCCGTTTCTGGTCCGGCCCGGCGGGCAAGCAACACGACTGAAAGTTTAGCGTAACGTGACATTCATCCGTTGACCTGCTGCATACTGCGGTATACACTCGTCTACGTTTCCGGTTGAGCTCACTCCCCGGGCCAGCCTGATGGCTCGCCGGCCGCTCGTCCGGCGAACTGGCGCGAAGCGCCCGAGGGGAGATCTGGAGGGCGCCCGTGGCAATTGCCCAGCTTCCCGCACCGGTCCGTGCCCATGCCGAGCCCGCGCTATGCCGTTAGGGAGCCACCGTGAATAATCTCCTGCTCGGAGTCGGCTTCGGCCTTGTCACCGCCTCGATCCTGGCGCTGGCGACCGTGCCGCTGTCATTGCAGATGAGCGTGGCCCGCATTCCGAACTTCGCCCACGGCGAGATCCTCACCGCCGGAGCGTATGCGGCTTACGTGGTGAACGAGCACATCGACAACATCTACCTTGAATCGGTCGCGGCCGCCCTCGTCGGCGGAGCCGTGGCGTATCTGATGAACGCGTTGCTGCTGCAGCCGTTCGCGAGGCGCAGGCCGAAACTGCTGATCCTGTTCATCCTCACGATCGCCGCGAGCCTCATCGTCCAGAACGTCATCCTGTTCTTCTTCACCGGCAACAGCCTCGCGTACAAGATGCCGTCCAGCCCGCCGCATCACATCGGCCCGTTCCTGCTGACCGGCATGAACCTGTTCACGATTGCCGCCGCGATCGTCGTGATGGCCGCCGTGCACGTCCTGCTGAAGTACACGAAGTTCGGCAAGGCGCAGCGCGCGGTGGCGGACAGCAAGGACCTGGCCAGGATCACCGGAATCGACAGCGACCGCATCACCCGGCTGACCTGGCTAATCGACGGACTCCTTGCCGGGTTCGCCGGGTTCCTGCTCGGGGTCAGCTCCGGGACGCTGACGCCCACGGTTGGCCAGGGGTACCTGTTCATCATCTTCGCCGCCGCGATCCTCGGCGGGATCGGCAGGCCATACGGCGCGATGGCGGGTGCCCTCGTCATCGGGCTGGCCATGGAGATCAGCGCGCTCTACATACCGGCCTCCTACAAGGAAGCGGTCGCGTTCGGCATGATGATCCTCACGCTGCTGCTGCGGCCCAGCGGCATCTTCGCCTCAGCGAGGGCAGCGGGAGCCGCGGGGGCGACGGCATGACGCAGTACCTTATCGGCCTGGCGACGACCGGTGTCGTGCTTTCGATCGTCGCCCTCGGGCTCAACGTCCGGTGGGGCTGGGCCGGCGAGTTCGATATCGCACTGTTCGCGTTCGTCGCCATCGGCGCCTACGTCTACGCCGTGTTCACGCTGCCGCCCTCGTCGCTGCCGCCGCCGGGCGGCTATGTCCTCGGGCTCAAAGCGCCGTTTCTCGCCGGGCTCGCCGCCGCGGTCGTGGTCTCAGGGCTCCTTTCCGCCACCATCGGAGCGATAGCGCTGCGCAAGCTGCGCGATGACTACTTCGGCATCGCAACGATGGCATTCGCGTTCATCCTCTCCCTGGTAATCGGCGAGTACACACCGTTGTTCGACGGCTACGAGGGGATCTACAACATCCCGCAACCACTCCAGGGCGCCGGCACGCTCGGCGCCAACGGGGGCTTTTACCTCGGCATCTGCCTGATCGCGCTGCTGCTCACGCTCTGGTTCCTGCGTCGCCTGTTCAAGAGCCCGTTCGGCAGGGCACTGCGGTCGGTCCGGGAGGACGACGTGGCCTCGCGGGCTTTCTCCCGCAACGTGTACGCGCTGAAGCTCAAGGCCTACGTCCTGGGCGGCTGCATCGCCGGTCTCGGCGGGGCGCTGCTCGCCGCCTACATCACGGCGTTCAACCCCTATGGCTGGACCGTCCAGGAGACGTTCCTGATCTATGCCGCTCTGTTCATCGGCGGCACCGGGAACCTGCTTGGGACGGTCGTAGGGACATTCTTCATCGAGGTGGGGGTCCAGGAGGTCTCCCGCTACATACCGCAGCTGGGAAACAACGCCTCCGGCCCGGACGCGCTGCGCCTGGTCTTGATCGGGCTGCTCATGGTGGCCATCCTGTGGTTCCGGCCGCAGGGGGTCCTGCCCGAGCCGCGCGGACGGGACCGTCTCCCGGGGGACTACGGCGTCCTGCCCCGGGCACTGGCCGCGCTGAGGCCGATGAGGCTGCCGACCCCCTGGCGGCGAGCGACTCTCGCGGCCGCGACCGGCGGCCCGGTCGCCGCGAGCGCGGCAACGGCGGCGCCACCGCAACCCGGGGCGGGACCCGGGCCCGGAGCGGACGAGTCCAGTGCGGACGGGCACGGCGCTCGGCTCGGCGTCCGAGCCGGCCAGCCGCTCACCAGCTGCGACGAGCCGCTGCTGCTGCTAGAAGTGACGGCGGTAACGAAGGCATTCGGCGGCGTCAAGGCGGTCGACGGCGCGAGCTTCGGGGTCCGCGAGGGATCGCTGACCGGGCTAATCGGTCCCAACGGAGCGGGAAAGAGCACCGTGATCAACGTCATCTCCGGGTTCGAACGCCCGGACAATGGGCGAGTCGTGTTCGCCGGGCGGGACATCGGCGGGATGCCTGCCCACCTGGTCAGCAGGCTGGGCCTGGTCCGCAGCTTCCAGACTCCCCGCGAGTGGCCGGGCCTGACCGTCATGGAGAACATGCTGCTCGCTGTCCCGGCCGAAGGCAGAGAGACGATCTGGCGAAGCATCTGCACACCGCGGATGCTGCGCAAGGCAGAGGCCCTGGATCGTGCACGAGCACGAGAACTGCTCGATGAAGTCGGCCTGCTGCGCCTCAAGGATGAGCCTGCCGGAAACCTCAGCGGTGGCCAGAAACGCCTCCTCGAGTTCGCCAGGATCGTCGCGGCAAAACCGCGCCTGGTGCTTCTCGACGAACCGCAGGCCGGGGTCAACCCGGTGTTGCGCGAGCGGATGGCAGAACTTATCAAGGCCATGGTACGCAGCGGAATCACCGTGCTTATGGTCGAGCACAACCTGCCGTTCCTCGAGAGTCTCTGCGACGCCATCATCGTCATGGCCCTCGGCAGATGCATCGCGGAGGGCTCGATGGCCGACCTCCGGGCGAACGCGGCGGTGGTAGACGCATACCTGGGCCAGGTGGATCCCGCCGATGTCTGAGGAACCCTACCTGGTAGTGAGCAACCTCACCGCGGGCTACGGCGGACCTCCCATCATCGAGAGCATCTCCATAGAGGCCAGGCCCGGTGCCGTCACCGCGGTCGTCGGCCCGAACGGCGCTGGCAAATCGACGCTGATGAAGGCGATCGCCGGCTCGATCCGGCCGATGGACGGGGAGATCAGGCTGTGCGGTGAGGTCACCACCGGGCTCACGGCGGACAAGCTCGTCCGCAAGGGCATCGCTTACGTGCCCCAGGTGGCGAACGTCTTTCCGTCGCTGACGGTCCTGGAGAACCTCGAAATGGGCGCCTACACCAGGAAGTCAGGCACGAAGGCCCGCATCGACGAGGTGTGCGAGCTCTTCCCCGACCTGCGCGCGGCCGCCCGCAGGCCGGCGCGAACCCTGAGCGGCGGGCAGCGCAACATGCTCGCCATGGCCCGCGGGCTGATGTCCGACCCGAAGGTCATGCTGCTTGACGAGCCCACGGCGGGCATGGCGCCGAAATTCGAGTCCGCGGTGTGGCAGCACATCGTGCGAATCCGCCGCACCGGCATCGCGGTGCTCGTGGTCGAGCAGAACACCCGGCGCACCCTGGCCCATTCCGACTGGGCGTACGTGCTCGTTCTCGGCAAGAACCGGCTGTCTGGCCCGCCAGCTCAGCTTCTCGAGGACGAGGAGGTGGTGGAACTTTACATCGGCGGGGGCTCGTAGCCATCGGCTGCTATCACCTGGCATCACGGGGCTGAACGGCGGAGAGGAGACCATATGATCACGCATTCCACGACGAGGTGGAGACCGCTCGCAGGCGCCGGCGCCCTCGCGGCGGCGGTGACACTGCTTGCGGCCTGTTCTTCAGGCGCATCGGGCTCGGGCGGTTCGTCGAGTTCGGGCGTTGGCAGCGGGCCGATTACCTTCGGCGTCTTGCATCCGTTCACCGGCGCCTACGCGTCGGTCGGCGAGGCATCTCTGCAGGGCGCCACCATCGCCGCGTCCGAGATCAACGCCGCAGGCGGGATCCTGGGGCACAAGCTGCAGATCGTCCACGCCGACACGTTGGGCGACCCGGTGGACGCGGTCCCCGCCGCCGAGCACATGATCGCGACAAACCACCCGGTTGGCATCATCGGCCCGGGCGGGCTGGAGATCGGGTCCATCCAGAGCATCCTCGACAGGGACCACATCCCGTTCGAGTTCGAGGGCGGCGACACCGCGTTCGACAACACGACCGACCCCATGCTCTGGAGAGACACCCCGTCCGATCTCCAGGAGGGGGTCGCCATGGCGATCTATGCGATGCAGAAGGGGTACAAGACCGCGGCGTTCATGATGTCCACCATCACGACGGCGCAGGACTTCATCCCCTACATCGAGGGCGCCTACAAGAAGCTAGGCGGACAGGTCGTCGCGAACGTGTCCCTGACACCCGGCCTCAGCTCCTACCGTTCCGAGGTCCTGAAGGTGGTCCAGGCCCACCCGCAGGTGATCTTCTCTCAGATGGAGCCGCCGACCGCCGCGGTCGCGACGCAGGACTTCAAGGAGGTCGACAACCTAGCCATCCCCATCCTCGCCAGCGACACGAGCACGGCGCCGCAGTGGATCTCGGCGGTGACACCCGCGGTGGCCAACAAGGTCGTAACCTCCTGCGAGGGAGCGACGCTGACCAACCCGGCAACCGCCGAGTTCCTGAAGTGGTTCAAGAAGGACTATCCGGGCCAGAGCCAGCCTCTCGGCAACGCCAACTACGCCTACGACGGCACGATCGCGCTCGCCCTGGCCATCGACAAGGCAGGGACGACCAACGGGCCCGCGTTCGCGAAGGACATCCCGCTGGTCACCAGCCCGCCCGGCACCGTGGTCTACGACTATGCGACGGCGCTGGCCGACCTCAAGGCCGGCAAGAAGATCAACTACGACGGCGCGGGGACGACCATGGACTACAACCAGTACCACAACGTCTTCGGCCCGTTCGAGTTCGTCAAATCGAACCTGTCGGGGAACCTGCAGGTCGTCGCGACGATCAGCGGCGCCCAGATCGCGAAGCTCGCCTCATGAGGGCCAGGATGTCCGATGATCATGCCCCCCGCTAGCCGGTAACCTAGCAACCAGCGCACGACAGGCAGCCAGGCACCTAGCTTGAGCCGGCGTGGCCTGTGGCCCGGCTGGGGCGGCCGTCACGGTGATGGCGCGACGGCCGCCCCGGCCGGCAAGGCGGTGGGCCCGCGGCGGGTTTCAGGCACAAGGAGCAGCCGTGAGCCACCGCAGCCATCATCACGCGATAACGCACCGTGATATGGCCGGGCACTTCGACCCGAGCCCGGCGTGCGGCCGTGCCGGGCTCACAGATCCGCCTGGGCGACCCCGTTTGCCAGCGTCCGCATTCCGCTGATTTCGCATGCGACAACATCGCCCGGTTTCAGCACGACCGCGCCCGGCGTGCCCGTGCTGACGACGTCGCCGCACTCGAGCGGCATCACATGACTGATGAATGCCAGCAACTCGGCAAGGCCAAAGCGCATGTCGGCCAGCGTCGCCGATCGCATGCGCTGCCCGTTGAGGCAGGTGGAGACGCTGACCCCGGCGAGGCCATCCGGGCTGCTTGCGCAGACGCGGTACATGTGCCGCCCGATGACCAGGCCGAGCTCCGCCTCGGCGGTGACCCGCTGGCTCATTCCCGGCAGCGGGATGACCTCCCCGGGGCCGATGACCGTGTGCCGTCCCTTGAAGAACAAGGTGGGGAGCTGAGTCGGGGATGCGTGCAGATCGGCTGCGTGCGGGAGGAAATTCAGCCCGGTACCGATGATCGCATCTGGCTGAACGGGTATCCCGAACTCAACGCCGTCAGCCGTCTCCCAGCCCTCATCGGCTGGGGTCGGCCACATGGCAAGCGGCCCAAGGCGCTCGATCACCACAGCCAGCTCCTGCCGGGGGACTGACCGTGTTTCCGGCCTGGCTGCTTGGCCGGTCGCACCGGTCTTCGCCGCCGCGCCGACCCGGTCGGCCCCGCCCGCAGGCACGCGGACCCGTGCCAGTCTGTTCCCGGCGAGCATGACGAGTTCCCGGCCGCTGAGCGTTGCGGCAATCCGCATCTGAGAGGTTGCCTCGCGGTTCGGTAGACTGTCGTATGCAACGGTACCCGAAGTGGATCGGCAATGCCAGAGCAGCGCTCCGGGCAGGACGGCGGCCGGGGACGGGGAACTCGGCCGCACCTCCCCGGCGGCCCGACCGGCACGCATACGATTGTGGACAACATTGTCTATCATTGGGCCATGATCGCTGGTGGCCGTGCGCCCGGGCGGGGAAGGACGGCCTGACATGCCATCGCTCTACCACCAGTTGCTTGAGGAAGTCCTGGAGGGCGATCTCCGCCCCGGCGAGATCCTGGTGGAGTCCAGCCTCGGCAAGCGCTTCGGCGTGAGCAGGACGCCGGTCCGCGAGGCATTGCGCATGCTGGAACAGGACGGCGTGCTCGAACGGGTCAACCGTGGCATGCGGGTCCGTCAGACCAGCTCAGAAGAGGTGCTCGAGATCTACGGAGTCCGCACCATCCTGGAAGCCGCGGCCGCCAGGGACGCAGCGACGCGGAGAACCGACTACGACCTCGCCATTCTGGACCGGCTCTTCGAGACCATGGGGAAGGAGCGGACCGCCCCACCGCAGGAGATGGCCGCGATCAACCGGTCCTTCCACCGCGCCATCTGGCAGGCCGCGCGCAACCGCACGCTGTCGGACCTGCTCGAGCGGTTGGCCGTTCACCTGCGCCGTTATCCGGCGACGACCTACCTGCGGCCCGGCCGCTGGGATGAAGCGCTGAACGAGCACCGGCAACTGCTCGAAGCGATCCGCCAGAAAGATCCCGACACTGCGGCGACTGTGGCCGAGACACACATGCGCGCGGCACGTGATACTAGGCTCGACATGATCAGGAATGGCTTGACCGACCAGTCCCAGAGCCAACCAGCAGGGCCGGTTTCTTCGGCTCGCGGGTCTGGCTGAAGCCGGTCGGGCGAGCCGATCCATACCGGCGTCGCGATGGCCCGGCGCCTCCCACGCCTTGACACCCTTTGGCACCCGAACCTAGTGTGTTGTACACAACGGTATACAAGATTATGCTCTGAGGTGCGCATGGGCCGTCGCGGTGCCGACATCATCGTCGACTATCTCGTCAAGCAGCGGGTCCCCTACCTGGTCGGCTTGTGCGGGCACGGGATCCTCGGCCTCCTGGACGCCGCGTACGAGCGGCGGGGCGACATCACCACCATCTCCACCCACGACGAGCGGGTGGCCGGGTTCATCGCCGACGCCTACTACCGCGTGTCCGGGCGGCCGATCGCCACGTACACGTCGTGCGGGCCGGGATCGGTCAACATCCTGATGGCGGTCGCGGGAGCGATGTACGACTCCTCGGCGATGCTGGTGATCACCGGGAACGTGCCCATCTCGCAGTTCAACCGGGGCCCGTTCCAGGAGTCGGGCCGGTACTTCCAGGGCGACTTCCCCGGCGTCATCCGCAGCTACGTCAAGCGGAGCTACCAGGCCGTGCGCCCGGAGATGCTGCCGCTCATGCTCGCGCAGGCGTTCGCCCTAATGACCTCGGGCCGACCAGGCCCGGTGAACCTCGACGTGCCGCTCAACGTCTTCGTCGAGGAGCTGGATGGAAACGCGGACGCACCCGTCTGGCGGCCGGAGGTCATGGCCGCGCCGGCGCCGTCCCCATCCGCGCTGCGCCGGGTGGCGGCGCTGCTCGCCGAGGCGGAGCGCCCGGTCATCCTGGCCGGGAACGGGGCGATGGCGCCGCGGGCGCGGAGCCTGGTACGCGAGCTGGCGGCGGCGCTGAACGTCCCCGTCGTCACCACGCCGCTTGGCAAGGGCGTCATCGACGAGAAGGACGACCTGTGCCTCGGGCCGACCGGCCGGAACGGGACCTACCCGGCGAACCGGGCGGCGCGCGACGCGGACGTCATCCTCGCGCTCGGCACCCGGTTCGACGACCGGGCGAGCAGCTCCTGGATCCCGGGGGTCACCTTCAGCATCCCGCCCACCCGGCTCATCCACGTCGACATCGACCCGCAGGAGATCGGGCGGAACTACCAGCCCGAACTGGGGATCATCGCGGACACCGCGGAGTTCGCCGCCGCACTGCTCGCCTGCCTGGCCGAGCAGCCGCCGCCGCAAAACCCGGGCCGGGACCGCTGGCTGCACGACACCCGGGCCTGGAAGCGGCAGTGGGAGGCGGACATCGCCGCCAGGCAGGCCGACCCGGCGGTGCCGATCCGGCCGGACCGGCTGATCGCCGAACTGCAGCGCGCCCTGCCCGGCGACGCGCTGGTCCTCGCCGACGTCGGCATCCACCACAACTGGCTGCTGCAGCAGCTCGCGGCGCCGCCGGAGGGGCGGCTGCTGCAGGCGTGGGGCTTCGCGTCGATGGGCTTCGGCGTCGGCGGCGTCATCGGCGCCAAGCTGGCATCGCCGGGCAGCCCGGCGGTCACGGTCTGCGGTGACGGCTGCTTCCTTATGCACGCGAACGCGGTGGCGACCGCGGTCGAGCATGACATCCCGGCGGTCTGGCTCGTCTGGAACAACGTCGGCTACGGCTCGATCAGGGGACAGCAGGCGACGTTCTTCGGCGCCGACCGCGAGATCGCCACCCGCTTCCGCCGGGCCGCGACCGGCGAGCTGTACAGTACCGACATCGCGGCGATCGCCAGGGCGGCGGGCGCCGACGGCTTCCGCATCGACGCCCCCGACGAGGTGGCCGACGCGGTCGAGTCGGCCATCAAGGCGGAGCGGCCCACCGTCCTCGACGTGCGCGTCGACTCCACCGTCGCCGCGCCGTCCACAGGAAGCTGGGACCTGCCGCCGCTGCCGGGCCCGGACCCCGACTATGGCTGGTAACGGCGTGCCGCGGCTGCTGCCCTGGGTGGGCGGCGGCTTCGTCGAGCCTGACGGCTTCACCGACCTCGTCGAGCCCTGGGCCGGCCGGGTCGTCGCCCGCGTCGGGGCCGCCGACGCTGCCCTGGTCGCGGCCGCGGTCACCGCTGCAGCCGGCGCCCAGCCCGAGATGGCGGCCATGCCGGTGCACCAGCGCGCCCGCATGCTGCGCGCGGCAGCCGACGCAGTGGCGGCGCGGGCCGATGACCTGGCGGCCGACATCACCCGCGCGACGGGCAAGGTGATCACCCACGCCAGGCGGGAGACCGCGCGGGTGCCCTGGACGCTGCGGGCCGCGGCGTCCGCCGCCGAGGCGCTGCCCGCGGCCGCTCCCCCGGCGGACGCGATCCCCGGCGGCGAGGGCGTCACGACGGTGCTGGCGCGGATGCCGTACGGCGTCGTCGCGGCGGTCACGCCGTTCAACGCGCCGCTCAACCTGGTCGCGCACAAGGTCGCCCCGGCGCTGGCGGCCGGCAACTGCGTGGTGGTCAAGCCCGCGCCGCAGGCCCCGGGGCCCGCGCTGCGGCTGGCCGAGATCCTCGCCGACGTGGGCTTCCCTCCGGGCTCGGTCAACGTGGTGCCCGGCGGCCGCGACACCGGGTCGGCGCTGCTTGCCGACCCGCGGGTGGACCTGATCAGCTTCACCGGCGGGGTCACCGCCGGGCGCGCGATCAAGGCTGCGGCCGGCGCCAGGCCGGTGCTGCTCGAACTCGGCGGCAACTCGGCGAACCTGATCTGCCCTGACGCCGACCTCGAGCTCGCCGTGCGCGAGTGCGCCGCGGGCGGCTTCTCCAACAACGGCCAGAGCTGCAACTCGGTGCAGCGGGTCCTCGTGCACCGGGACCAGCACCGCCGCGTCGCCGAGATGCTGGCCGCCAGGGCGGCGCGGCTGCGGCTCGGTGATCCAATGGACGGGCAGACCGACGTCGGCCCGCTCATCAGCGAGCCGTCCGCCGTCCGGGTGGAGGCGGCCATCGCCGAGGCGGTGGCCAAGGACGCCGTGGTGCACGCGGGCGGCACCCGCCACAAGGCGGTGATCACGCCCACCGTGATGTCCAACGTCGACCGCGGGCTGCCCCTGTACTGCGACGAGGTGTTCGCCCCTGTCGTCATTGTCGAGGCCTACGACAGCCTCGACGACGCAATCGAATCCGCCAACAGCACCCCGTTCGCGCTCCAGGCGGCCGTGTTCACGGGCTCGCTAGACACGGCGATCCGCTGCTTCAGGACGCTGCGCGCCGGCAGCGTCATCGTGAACAGGTCCTCGAACTTCCGGCTCGACCAGCTGCCGTACGGCGGTATCGGGGAGTCGGGGACCGGCCGGGAAGGACCGCTGTATGCCGCCGAGGCCATGACGTTCCTGAAATCGATGGTCATCGTGCCGGGGGCGGCATGAGGACCCGGTCATGACGGCCACGGCGGCCGCCCGGCCGGCGCTTGCGACCGGGCTGGCCGGGTTCGCGCACAGGCTGCGCCGGCACGACATCGGCGCTCGCGCGGCGCGGCACGCGGCCACCCTGGTCCTGGACGCGGTCGGGTGCGCGCTGGCCGGATGGGAGGCCGAGGAGACACCCCGGGTGCTGCGGGCAGCGCGCTGCCTCGACGGTCACGGGCAGGCGAGCATCGTGGGCGACAGCACGCCCGCCAGCCTCGCCGCGGCGGTCCTGGCGAACGCCTACCTGACCACCGCGATCACGGCCTGCGACGTCTACCTCCCGGCGCACTGCCACCTTACCCCCGAGGTGGTCCCCGCCGCGCTCGCGATCGCCGAGGCCGAGCACGCCGACGGACCGGCGCTCGTCACGGCGGTCGCCGCCGGCCTGGAAGTGGCCAGCCGCCTGCTGCGGGCCATCGACTACGCTACGTTCCGCGGCCGGGGCTGGCACTCGCCGGGCGTGGTCGGCCCGGTTGGGGCCGCCACCGCGGCCGGGCTGCTGCTCGGCCTCCGCGAGGGCGAGCTTCGCTCGGCGATGAGCCTGGCGGTAAGCCAGGCCGCCGGCACGTTCGCCTCGTGGCCGACCACCGCGGTGAAGTTCCACCAGGCACGCGGCGCGCTCGCGGGCGTGCTCGCCGCGATCCTGGCCGCTCAGGGTTTCCGGGCGGCTGCCGAGCCGTTCCAGGCGCCCGACGGCGGCCTGTTCGCCAGCTACGCCCCCGGCGACGCCGCCGCGGCCGTGGCCGGCCTCGGCCGCGACTGGGAGCTCGAGCAGATCTCCATCCGGCTATGGCCCGGCGCGGCCCCGGTGCAGGCCCTGCTCACCGCGCTGCTGGCGGGCGGGCGGCAGCTGCCCGCGGCGGACGAGCTCACCGGCGTGGACATCCGGGTGCCGCCGGCAACCTACGACGCTCATCGCGGCATCGTGCACCCCGCGGGCACGTTCGAGGCGCTGCTGTCGTTCCACTACGTCGCCGCGGCGGCGATCCTGCACGGCCGCTTCGGCATCGACCTCGCGGACCAGGCCCACCGCGCCGACCCGCGGATCGCGACGTTCATCGACCAGCGCGTGCGCCTGCTGCCCAATCCGGCCGTGCCGCGCGGCGGGGTGCATGTCACGCTGCACACGCGCGGCCACGGTGCGGTTGCCGTCCGCGAGCAGGCCGCGCTTGGCACGCCGTGTCGGCCGGCCGACCCGGACCGGCTGCGGGGCAAGTTCCTGGCCGGCGCGGCGGCGCGGCTCGGCCAGGCCCGGGCCGGCCAGTTGCTCGACCGGCTCAGCGACCTGGACGGGCTCGCCGACTGCGCGGACTTGCTCCGCCTGGCACGAGGCGGCGCCCGGTGAGCCGGCTTCCGCTGGCCGGCTGCACGTTCGGCTGGCTGCACCGCGCGCCGCTTGCCGACGCGCTGCGGTCGCTGAGCCGGCACGGCGTCGGCTGGCTGGAGCTGACCACCGCGCCGCCGCACCTGTTCACCCGGCACCTCGGCCGCTACGAGCGACACGAGCTCGGGCGCCTGCTGCGCAGCCTCGGGCTGCGGGTCGTCTCGGTCAACCCGACCTTCGCCGACATCAACCTGGTCAGCACCAACCCGGAGATCAGGCGGGCAAGCGAGCGCCAGCTCGCCGCCGAGATCGAGCTGGCCGCCGATCTCGGCGCCGCGTTCGTGGTGCTCGTCCCCGGCAGGCGGCACCCGCTCGTCCCGGCGCCGGACGACGTCGCGCGCGCCGTCCTCGACGAGGGCCTGGGCCGCCTGCTGCGCCGCGCGGAGCAACTCGGCGTCACGATCGCCGTCGAGAACAGCCCCTACGGCTATCTCGGCACCTCGGCGGAGCTGCTTGAGGTGGTGCGGCGGTGGGACACGCCCGCGCTGCGCGTCACCTACGACGTGGCGAACGCCCTGGCGCAGGAGGACCCGGCCGAGGGCGTGGCCCGGCTCGGCCCGTACCTGGCGCTCGCGCACGTCAGCGACACCTGGCGGGGCCGCTGGGCGCACACGTCGGTCGGGCGCGGCGAGGTGGACTTCGCGGCGTTCGCCGCCGCGCTTGCCGCGGCGGGCTTCGCCGGCCCGACGGTTTACGAGCTGGCCGACGGCGAGGATCCCGCGCCCCGGCTGCGCGCCGACCTGGCGGCGCTGCGCGCCGCGGGGTGGTCCGCGGCCGCGCCCGCCGACCCCGCCGCGACGTGACCGTGCCGCGTCACGTCGACGTGCTCGTCGCCGGCAGCGGGGCCAGCGGGCTGACGGCCGCGATCGCCGCGGCGGCCGGCGGCGCCGCGGTCCTCCTCGTCGAGCGCGCGGCCCAGCTCGGCGGGACCAGCGCGCTGTCCGGCGGGCGGGTGTGGGTGCCGGCCAACCACTGCCCGGAGGACGCCCACGACACGCCCGAGGCGGCCCGGGCCTACCTGGACGGCCTGTTCCCCGCCCGGTACGCGCACATGACCGAGGCGTTCCTCGCGCACGCGCCCGCGATGGCCCGGTTCGTCGAGGCGCACACCCCGCACCGCTTCGCCGCCTGCCCGAGCTACCCCGACTACCACCCGGACCGCCCGGGGGCGCGGCTGGGCGGCCGGTGCCTGGACATGATGCCGGCGGACCTGACCGCGATGACCCCGCTGACCCGCCTGGTGCGGACGCCGCCCGGCTACCTGCCGATGACGCACGCCGAATGGGAGCGCTGGCGCTACCCTGGCCGGTTCGACTGGGACCTGCTGCGGCGGCGGGAGCGGGCGGGCATCAGGACCAACGGCGTGGCGCTGGTGGCGTCGCTGCTGGACGGCGCGGTCCGGGCCGGGGTGTCGGTGCAGGCAGGCGCGCGCCTGGTCGAGGTGGGGCTCGGCCCGGACGGCGCCGTCGCCTGGGCCGGCGTGTCGCGGGGCGGGACCGCGGAGCGGATCGCCGCCGCCGCCGTGATCATCGCGACCGGCGGGTTCGACTGGGACCGGCGGCTGCGGGCGCGCTGGCTGCCCAGGCCGCAGCGGGCGACCGGCGCGCCACCGAGCAACACCGGCGACGCGGTCAGGATCGCCTCAGGGCTCAGCGCGGCCATGGACAACATGGCCGAGGGTTGGTGGATGCCGATGCTGTCGGTGCCAGGCGAGGAACTGGACGGGAAGCCGTACTACCGGTCGCTGATCAGGGAGCGGGCGGTGCCGCGGCAGATCATGGTCAACGCCGCGGGGCTGCGCTTCACCGACGAGGCGAGCCCGTACAACGACGTGGGCAAGGCGATGCACGAGCGGGGCGCCGGCGGCGGGTACCCGAACGACCCGGCGTACCTGGTCTTCGACGACGGGTTCCGCAGGCGCTACCCGCTGCCCGGCCTGGCGCCGGGCGGCGACGTGCCGGGCTGGATCGCGCGCGCCGGGTCCGTGCGCGAGCTCGCGGCCGCGATCGGCGTCGACCCGGGCGGGCTGGAGCGGACGGTGCGCCGCTGGAACGGCGCGTGCGCCCGCGGCGATGACCCGGACTTCGGCCGCGGCGGCAACCCCTACGACAGGTATGGCGGCGATCCCGCCGCGCGCCCGGGGCCGAACCTGGGGCCTCTCGACGAGCCCCCCTACTACGCGGTCCGCGTGCTGGCCGGCACGATCGGCACCAAGGGAGGTCCGGTCACCGACGCGAACGGGGCCGTGCTGACGGCAGCGGGACCTCGCGGCGGCGGCGAGCCCGTTCCCGGCCTGTACGCCGTCGGCAACGCCGCCGCGTTCTGGACCGGCGACGCGTACCCCGCCCCCGGCGCCACCCTGGGCATCGGCATGACCATGGGCTATGTGGCAGGCCGCCACGCTGCGGCATGCCGCGCGGCTGGGTGAGGCCGACCCGGCCGCCCAGGCGGAGTTACCGCGGGAGCACCCCGGCATGACCCTGGTCCCCGGGCGCGGGAGGCCTTCCCGGACCGGGCGTGCGGCGGAACAGGGCCGGCCGCGTCTCAGCCGCGCGGGCCGGTCACCGCCAAGGGGTGGCTCATCAGCAGGATGCCGCGGGCCGGTGCGCCGATCGCCTGGTACAGGTGGGGCACGTCCCCCGCGAAGCGCACGAAGTCGCCGGCTGCCAGTTCGACCGGCTGCGCGGCGGGGCCGGCACGGAGCCGGCCGACGGTCAGGATCAGCGACTCCGTCACGCCGGCCGGGTGAGGGCCGGCCCTGCGCGCGCGGGTGGCGAACACGACCTCGTAGAGCTCGGCCAGGGCCCGGCCGTGCACGCGGTCCAGCAGCCGGGCGGTGACCGCGCCGCGCACCAGGATGCCTTCACCGGCCCGGATCACCTCCACCCGGGCGGACGGATCGCCGACCAGGTCGCCGAGCGCGGCGCCGAGCGTGTCGGCCAGCGCGTACAGGGTGTCGATGGTCGGGTTGCCGCGTCCGGCCTCGAGCTTGGTCACGGTGGCCCTGGCGAGGCCGCTGCGCTCGGCGAGCTGGGCCACCGACAGGCCCTGGCGGCGCCGGATGGCGCGCAGGCTGGCGGCGATCCTGGCCGCTGGAGGCGGCGGCATGCTGTCACTATAGTAGTTAGTTATGGCTATTAAAACTGCACAACGGATAGCCGGCGTGATGGGCTTTGGCATCGACCGGGTGGCCCGCGAGGCCGACCGCGAGGCCGACCGGGCGGGCGGCCGCTGGCCGGTGCTGCGGCTGGAGAACCTGGACACCGACCTGCCGCTGCCGCCGGAGGCCGTGCCGGCCACCGCGGCGGCGCTGGCCACCCCGAAGGCGAACTCGTGGCTGCCGTTCACCGGCGACGACGACCTGCGCGCCGCGGTATCCGGCCTGCTGGCCGCGCGGTGCGGCCACGACTACGACCCGGCAGCCGAGATCGTGATCACCAGCGGGGGCACCGAGGCGGCGCTGGATTGCCTGCTGGCCACCGTCGACGCCGGGGACGAGGTGATCCTCACCGACCCCACCTACGCCGGGCTGGTCAACCGGGTACGGCTGGCAGGCGGCGTGCCGCGGTTCGTGCCCTTCCGGGCGGCCGACCGCCGGTGGCGGCTGGACCGGGACGCGCTCGCCGCCGCGGTCTCGCCCCGCACCGCGGTGCTGCTGCTGATGAGCCCGTCGATGCCGTCCGGTGCCGTCCTCGACGCGGCCGACTGGCGCGAGGTCGCGCGGCTGTGCCACGAGCACGACCTGCTGCTGATCTACGACGGCGCCATGGAGGCGATCCTGTTCGACCAGCGCCCGCTGCTGCACCCGGTCCGCGAGCCCGGCATGGCCGAACGCACGCTCGTGATCGGGTCGCTGTCCAAGGAGTTCCGCATGATCGGCTGGCGGGTCGGCTGGGTGGCCGGGCCGCGGCCGCTGATCGAAGCGGTCGGCTGGGCGCACGTCTACAACACCACCACCCCCGTCGGCATCGCCCGCGCCGCCGCCACCGCCGTGCTGCGCGGCGACCATGGCCACGTCGCCGATTGCGCAGCGGAGCTCCAGCGCCGCCGCGACCTGATCTGCGCCATCGACCTGCCGTTCATCCGGCCGGCCGGCGGCTGGTCGCTGCTGCTCGATGTCGCGGCGCTCGGCCGCGACCCCGCCGAGGTCTCCCGGGCGCTGCTGCGCACGGCGCGATCGCGGCCACGCCCATGACCGGCTGGGGCGCCGGCGTCGCCGCCCGCCACGTCCGCTTCGTCTACAGCGCCGAGCCGCTGGATCGGCTGCGCACCCTGCCCGAGCGGCTCGCCGCCGCCGGCCTGCGCTGAGCGAGGTATCCGCTGCTGGACGGGGCGAGCCGTGGCCGGCGACCCGCGGTCCGGCGCGTCGCTCCCGCGGTCAGTTCCTGACGCCGATGACCGTCTTCAAGCCGGGGGGCAGCTCCTCATCCCCGAACGAGGAGCGCACGCTGGCCGATACCCCATGGGACCGGAGCAGTCCCGGTATCCGGGACGTGTCGATCAGCACGTTCTCGTGGTGCTCGCTGTCGCGGCGCCAGGCGCCGCGCCCATCGGGCACGAACGTGGTGATGTCCCTGACGAACCTGTCCGGCGCCGGCACGGAGAACTCGGTGATGACGGCCCAGTCCGGGCCCGCGCGGCCCAGGTTGCCCGCACCGGCGCGCGCCGTGCCCCACTCCAGGTCGCAGACGTCGATCGCGAGCACCCCCCCGGGGCGCAGCGCGCGCGCCATCGCGACCAGCGCCCGGTCGACCTCGGCCGCTGATGCCAGGTAGCTGACCGGATGCCCGATGGAGACGACGGCATCCGCCTCCGGCATCGGGTCGTCGGGCAGCCGCAGCCGGGCAAGCTCCGCCGCCGGGCCCAGCGCTTCCCGCGCCACCTCGAGCATCGCAGGCGAGGCATCGGTGGCCAGCACCCGGTGGCCGGCCGCGAGCAGGTGCCGGGTCAGCGCGCCCGTCCCGCAGCCGATCTCCACGACGAGTCCGCCGCGTACCGGCTCGAGCAGCGCCAGCACGCCGGGCGCGCAGCGCTCCCCGTGGAACCCGTAGCCGCGCTCATGTACCCAGGCAAGGTCGCGGCGGTAGTACGGCTCGGCGGTCACGGCGTAAGGAACTCCTCGGCTTGCAGGCGGCGCCGCGACGGCGGACATCCGCGGCATCAGCCACCAACGATATCGCCGGGACGTCGCACAGCCAGTCCGGCGCACAAAGGGTGACCATGGCCTCGCGGCACGATGGCTGGGGTCAGGGGCGTTGCGCGCCCCGGACGGCGCGGACCACGCGCGCGTGCTCCCGCATGGTCTCGGTGCCGTCGGCGCCGGGCTGGCGGCCGAATCCGCAGTACATCGCGACGCCGAAGTCGGACAGGTACCGCGAGGCGGTCGCCTGCCTGCGCCGCAGCCCGGCGACGCCGTCGACCGGCAGCACGATGCCCAGGAAGACGCGGGCGTCGCCCGGCTCGAGGTCCACCAGCGGCCGGAAGAAGCTGCGGTCCTCGCTGCGCAGGTAGCGCGGCCCGGTCAGGTGCAGCCAGTCCACGGCGCGCCCGGAGTTCGCGACCGCGAAGTTCGCCATCCGCACCAGCAGCCCCATGTCGCGCGCCTCGTACATCGGCCATTCCGGGAACGTGCCGTAGCACAGGTGGTAGCCGACCAGGACCTCCTCCGGGATCAGCGGGGTCAGCCGGGTGACCGGCCCGGCGAACCGCTGCCACGCGCCCTCGCAGGTCCACGCGAGCACGCCCTCCAGGTCCTGCGTCTCGTACGCCAGGTCCCACTGGATCGCCAGGTCCGCGGGCGGGATGGCCGCGGTCAGCCGCCTCAGCTCACGCCGCACCAGGTCCTCGAAGGCCCGCTCCGCGACCGGGTAGTCGGCAGCGAAGTCGGCCTTGAACCCGTTCAGCGCGCTGGACGGGAACGGCAGGCCCACCTGGAACCGCAGCCCGGCGGGGATCACCCCTTCCGCGCGCAGCGCGCTGAACACCCGGTAGCCGGCGATCGCGTCATCGATGCGCGGCCAGGAATCCCAGTGTAGTTCGGTGACACCGGGACGGATGCGGAACACCGGGGTCTCGTACGCATGCCGCGGGATCCCGGTCGGCGACTCCGTCTCCTGCACCACGACGACGCCCGGGTTCGGCCGGACCAGCCGCTCCCGCTCATAGCCGACCCACGCGGCCCTGGGGCCGGTCTCCCCGTCCGGCAACGCGAACACGAGGTCACCGAAGAACCCGGCCGCCAGGCGCAGCGCCGAATCGGCCGAGTCGGCCGGCAGGCTCCCGACCAGCAGCAGCTCGCTGTGCACTCGCGGCGCCATCGCCGCCTCCTTCCCGCGGCCGCCATCTGCCATGGACGATATCGAGGTTCAGTGATGTACGTCACCCATCCCCGGCCAAGCCTTCGCGGCGCCGTGGCCGTAGTCACCTCGACAAGCCACTACTGAGGGCGGCGCTGGCGCACAGCTCATCGCCGCCCGGGACGGGAGACGATGGGGATGGGCATCTCATTGCTGGCGCGGCTGCCGGTACCGCTCAAGCTGGGCGTTCCGCTGGCCTCGGCGCTGCTGGCGGCGGCGTGCGGCAGCGCCGCCGGGTCGTCGGCGGCCTCGGCCCCGGCCCGTTCGGCTCCGGCCAGTTCAGCCCCGGCCAGTTCAGCCCCGGCGAGCGCGCCTGCGGCGGGGACGGTGATCACGACCCGCTCCGGGTCGGCGGGAGCCTTCCTGACCGATGGGTCGGGGCGCGCGGTGTACCTGTGGGCGAGGGACGGCATGAACATGTCCGCCTGCTCGGGGGCGTGCGCGGGGGCCTGGCCTCCGGTGCCGGCCAACGGCGCGGTTACGGCGTCCGGGGGCGCGAAGGCCGGCGACCTGGGCACGATCACCCGGTCCGACGGCACCAGGCAGGTGACCTACGCCGGTCACCCGCTGTACTACTTCGCCGGCGACTCCGGCCCCGGGCAGACGACCGGGCAGGGCAGCGACAACTTCGGCGCCAGGTGGTGGCTGGTCGCCCCCACCGGGGCGGAGATCACCGGCGCCGAGACAGCGGTCGCGCCGAGCTCCCCCGCGCCGTCGGCGCCGGCCAGCGCGGGCACCTCCAACGCCGGCGGCGGCTGGAGCTGAGACCGCCGGTGGCCACATATCCGGCCCGTGTCACGGGCACCAGCGCAGGCCGGCCGCCGAGCACCTCGGGGGCGCGGCCGGCCAGCGCCTGGGCCTTCGCCGGCGTGGCCGTCACTTCCTTCGGCGGGCCGCTGGCGCTGGCCGCGCTGTACGCGCCGGGCATCGTCTCCGGGGCCAGTGCCGCGGCCGGGCTGGCCATGGTGGCGGCGGTGGTCGTGTTCGCCTTCCCGCTGGTGATCTGGCTCCGCTACGCCCGGCGGGTCGCTGGCTCCGGCGGGCTGTACTGTTTCGTCGAGGCCGCGGCCGGGCGCCGCCTTGCCCTGGTCCAGGCCGGGCTCTGGGTCGTCAGCTACCTGCTGTACCTGCTGTACACCACCGCGCAGATCGTCTACGACACGCTGCCGGCCGTCCTGCCGGGCGAGCGGCGGTACCAGCCGGTGCTGGAGCTGGCGATCCCGGTCGCGCTGGCCGGCGTGATGATCGCCGGGCGCCGCGTCACGCTGCTGGTCACCGGGCTGCTGGCCGTCGGCCAGCTGGCCATCGCCGTCGCCCTGGGCGCGGTGACCGTGACCCACCTGGGCATCCCGGCCGCGAGCTTCGGCGCCGCGGCGCCGGCCGGGGCGCTGGCCGCCGCGACCGGCCAGACCGCGCTGCTGTACATCTGCGGCAGCCTGCCGCTGTTCCTCGGCGGCGAACTGGCCCGCCCGGCCCGGACCATCCGCCGGGGGCTGACCGCCGCCTTCGGAGTGACCGCCGCGGTGATCGCCGTCGCGGTCGCCCCGCTGGCCGCGGACCCGGCGATCACCCGCACGCCCATCCCGGGGATGACCGCGGCCGACCGGTTCGCCGGGCACGGCCTCGCGGTCGCGGTGGGGGCCGGGGTGGCCGTCAGCGTCGCCGGGGTCATGCTCGTCGAATTCCTGGCGCTGAGCCGGCTCGTCCACGCGGTGACGTCCTGGCCGCTGCGCCGGGTCATCATCGCCATCGGCGCTGCCGTGGTCGCGGCCGCGCCGTTCACCTTCTTCGACCCGCAGCGGATCTACGACGACCTGCTCACACCGTCGCTGGCCGCGCTGTGGCTCAGCCAGCTGGTCGTCTTCGCGGTCTACCCGCGCTTCGCCGCCCGGCAGCGCGGCCGCCCGCTCCCCGCCTGGACGCTGACGGCGGCCGCCACCGCGTTCGCCGCCTATGGCCTGTGGGCCACGGTCCAGCATTCCGGAAGCTGACATGAACCAGGAGAAATCAGGAATGAACCGCAACCATACCGATACCGCGCTCAGGGCCCGCCCGGCCAGCCCGGCGTCCGGTTTCCGGCACCGCGCCGCGCGGCTGCTGCTGGCGGGGCCTGCCGGGCTGTCCTCGCCGGCGGCCCGCTGGGCGGCCAACCTGCTGGCGATTGCCGGCGCCGCCCTCCTGGCCTGGTCCGGCGTGATCCACCTGCAGCTGTGGTCCGACGGTTACCGGGACATCTCCGTCATCGGGCCGCTTTTCCTGATCCAGGGCATCGCCGGAATCGTGGTGGCGCTGGCCCTGGCCGTTTTCCGCCGGCTTGCCCTGCTGGCGGCGGGCGCCGTGCTGCTGGCCGCCACCGCCGCGGGGCTCCTGCTGTCGGCCGGCATCGGCCTGTTCGGCTACACCGAAAGCCTCGCGGTTCCGTACGCCGAGACGTCGCTGGTCGTGGAGTTCACCGGCGCGGCCGTGCTCGTGGCGGCCGCCGCCATCGTGCTGGCCGCCCCGCGGGCAACCCGCCGCCTCCCGGGCAATCCTTTCCGGCCGCCGGCCCGTATGGAAGAGTGTGCAGCAGATGGGAACACCAGCTGACGAAGTGCCGGACGAGACGCTGCTCGCGGGCCTCGGCGCGGGCGACGCCGACCTGGCGCTCGCGTTCGTGCGGCGCTTCCAGCGGATCGTGTTCGGCGTCGCGATGACCGTCATCCGCGACCCGGCCGCCGCGGAGGACGTCGCTCAGCAGGCATTCGAGCAGGCCTGGCGGCACGCCCAGGTGTACGACTCGCGGCGCGGGTCGGTACGCGCCTGGCTGACGACGATCGCGCACAACCTCGCCGTCGACGTGCTCCGGGCGCGAACCTCGGCACCGGTGGACCCGGACGACCTGCCCGCCTTGCTGACCGCGGTGACCGACACCCCGGAGCGGGTCGCGGTCGCCAACGACACGGCCGCGGGGCTGCGCCGCGAACTGGGCCGCCTGCCCGCGCCGCAGGCCCGCGCCGTGGCGATGGCCGGCATCTACGGCATGACCGCCCGCCAGGTCGCCGACGCAGAAGGGGTTCCGCTGGGCACCGCGAAGACCCGGATCAGGGACGGCATGCAGAAGCTGCGCGCCGCCTATCTCCCGGAGGATGTGGGCGATGAGTGAGCTGAACGAGATGGGCTGCACCGAATTCGCCGACGCGGCCGCCGAGCTGGCGCTCGGCGTCCTCACCGGGCGCGAGCGCGCGCGGGCGATCGCGCACCTGGACCGCTGTGACGCGTGCCGCGAGAACGTCCGCCAGCTGACGCTGACCGGCGAGGAACTGCTGGGACTGCTGCCCGCCGCCGAGCCCCCGGCCGGATTCGAGACCCGCGTCATGGAACGGCTCGGCCTCGGCACGCCGGGCGCGGTTCCGGCCAGCCGGATCGGGCTGGCCGGCCGGGTCCGTCGTCTCGGCCGGAGGCTCTCCGGCTGGCCAGGCCGTGGCGGGGTGAGCCGCGGCCGCCGGCTGCTCGCCGCCGCGGCCGTCGCGGCGGCGGTCGTCGTGGCGGGCCTCGGCGGCTGGGGCCTGCGCGCCGCCACCTCGTCCCCGCCCGCCTCCCCGCTCAGCTCCGCCGCCCTGCTGACGGCCGCCCACCGGACGGTCGGAAAGGTCTACGTCTACGACGGCAGCGCGCGGTGGCTGTACATGTCCGTGGACATGGACTCGGGCAACGGCGTCGTGACCTGCCAGGTGGAGGGCGCGGGCGGCCATTTCACCACCGTCGGCTCGTTCCGGCTGACCGGGGGCTACGGCTTCTGGGGCGGCCCGGCTCCGGCCGGCGGCGGCTCCCTCGCCGGCGCCCGGCTGGTCGGCCCGGACGGCGCCGTGCTGGCCGCCGCCGTCTTCCCCGCGACGTAGCGGGCCCCGGACCTCCGGCGCCCCGGCCGCCAAGACGCCCTGGCCTCCATGACACCCCGGCGGCCATGACCCCCGGCGGCCATGAGGAGCCGGGCCGCTGCGGTGCGTCAGCGCCGTTTTTCAGCGGGCACCAGCGCGCCTCAGTGCGGCCAGGCAGTTCAGGAATTAGCGTGACAATCCAAGCAGGCCGCTGGCCAGTTGAAACGGATGCCGAGGGGACATGCCCGAGCCAGTCCGCAGTAGTCAGCGTTACCTTCCCGGCCTGGACGGGTTGCGCGCCCTCGCGGTCGGGGCCGTCGTCGCCTACCACCTGGGATCGGGCTGGGCCAAGGGCGGGCTGCTCGGCGTCGGGGTCTTCTTCACGCTGAGCGGCTACCTGATCACCGATCTCCTGCTCGGCCAGCAGGAGGCGACCGGCGGCCTGCGCCTGGCGGATTTCTGGCTGCGCCGCGCCCGGCGGCTGCTGCCGGCCCTGTTCGTGATGATGGCCGTGGTCGTCGCCTGGGTCACGCTGCTGGACAGGTCGCAGCTTGCGGCCGTCCGGGGCACGGTCGCCGCGGCGGCCTTCTACGTGAGCAACTGGTGGCTGATCGCGCAGCACAGCTCGTACTTCGCCCAGTTCGGGCCGCCCTCGCCGGTCGGCCACCTGTGGTCGCTGGCCGTGGAGGAGCAGTTCTACCTGATCTGGCCCTGGCTGCTGTGGCTCGGGCTGCGCGCCAGGCGCGCCAGGCGCGGGCGATCGGGCATCCACGCGGGGCTGGCCGCGGCGTCGCTGCTGCTGGCCGCGGCCTCGGCGGTGACGATGGCGCTGCTGTACCGGCCCGGATACGATCCGACGCGGGTGTACGACGGCACGGACACCCGTGCGTTCGGGCTGCTGATCGGCGCGGCGCTGGCCTTCGTCTGGCCGAGCAGGCGGCTGCGCCGCGAGGTCGGGGCGGGCGCCCGGCGGGTCCTCGACGGGGCGGGGACCGCCGGGCTCGCCGTCTTCGCCGTGCTGGTGTGGCGCAGCAGCGAGTACTCGCCGTTCCTCTACCGCGGCGGGATGGTCCTGCTCTCGCTCGGCACGGCGCTGATGGTGGCCGCCGCCGCCTCACCGGCCAGCAGGTTCGGCCGCGTGCTCGGCTGGCGGCCGCTGCGCTGGCTGGGCGTGCGCTCCTACGGCATCTACCTGTGGCACTTCCCCATCATCGTGCTGACCACCCCGGCCGGCGGCCGGGACGGCCCGGTCCGCGCCGCCGTCCAGATCGCGGCGAGCGTCGGATGCGCGGCGGCGAGCTGGCGGTACGTTGAGGAACCGATCCGCCGCGGGGCCCTGCGCCGGCTGTGGGCGCAGCTGGAGCGGGACGAGTGGCGCCTCGGCACGCTGGGACGGCCGGCCCGGATCGTGGTGGCGGCGTCGGCTCCCGTGCTCGTGCTGGCCAGCTGCGGCATGACCGGCATCGTGCAGCCCACCCCGGCCGGGCCGGCCGCGGGCGCCCCCAGCCCGGCCGCGGCCACCCGGGCGCAGCCGGCGCGCGCGGCCGCCGGCCGGTCCCGCGGCCCGGCCCGCACCACGTGCCGGGCAGTGGTGCACATCGGCGACTCCACCTCGGAGGGCCTCATCTCCCCCGATTACCTGCCGGACCCGCGGGACCGGATCGCCGCCCAGTACGCGCGGGTGGGCGTCACCAGGTTCATCCCGGAGATCTCCGGCGCCCGGTCGATCGTCGAGACCTACCAGGGCCAGCCGAACGCCTACACCGTGGCCCGGCGGCTGATCCGGCAGGGGTACCGCGGCTGCTGGGTGCTGGCCCTCGGCACCAACGACGCCGCGGACGTGGCGGCCGGCTCTCCGGTCGGCCTGGCCGCCCGCATCACCGAGATGATGTCGCTGATCGGCGACCGCCCGGTCATGTGGGTGAACGTCAAGTCGCTGCTGGCCAGCGGCCCGTACGCGGAGAGCAACATGCAGCTGTGGAACCGGGCGCTGATCCGGGCATGCGCCGGCCACCCGGACATGCGGGTCTATGACTGGGCCGCGGCGGTCAGGACCGGCTGGTTCATCTCCGACGGCATTCACTACACCTCCGCCGGGTACGCGGCGCGCGCGTACCTGATCGCCCGCGCGCTCGCCGCGGCGTTCCCGCGCGCCGCCGCGGCGGCCGGGGCCGCCCGGCGGGGCGGCCGGGACGACCGGGACCGCGCCGGGCACCCGCCGAGCTGCCTGGTCCGCTGAGGCCGCGCCTGCTACCCGGTCACGGCGTCGTAGACCGCCTTCCCGTACTCGGCGCTCCGGGCGGAGCCGATGATTCCCTGCCCCATCTTGTTCATCACGTAGGAGATCGTCATGCGGCGGCCGACGTCCATGACGATCATGGAGCCGTCCCAGCCGCCCCAGAAGCAGATCTTCTCGTGACACCGGCGTCCCGCGCCGTCCGCATCCCAGCGTAGGTGCCGGCGTGCCGGGGCGGGATCGGCACCGCTGGTTCGGGAGTACCGAACGGACGGTGGTGCCCGGTCAGGACTGGATCGCGGCTCCGCAGGCGACCAGGCCGGCCACGTCCGGCAGGCCCCACTCGGCGAGCGCCTCGGTCGTGTGCTGGCCGGGCAGCGGCGGGGGCTGCGACAGCGCGCCGGGAGTGCGGGAAAAGCGCGGCGCCGGCGCGGGCTGGGTGACGCCGTCGCGGCTGACGTAGGTCCGCCGGGCGGCCAGGTGCGGGTCGGCGGCGGCCTCGGTCATGGACAGCACCGGCTCGACGCAGGCGTCGGTTCCGGCGAAGATGGCCGCCCACTCGTCCCTGGTCCGCTCCCTGAACCTGGCCGACAGCCGGGCGCGCAGCCGCGGCCAGTTCCGCGGGTCGTCCCGGTCCGGCAGCCCGGTCAGGCCCAGCCCGGCCAGCAGCGCCGCGTAGAACTGCGGCTCCAGGGCGCCGACGGCCATCCACTTCCCGTCCGCCGTCTCGTACACATCGTAGAAGGGCGCGCCGCCGTCGAGCAGGTTGACGCCCCGTTCGTCCCGCCAGCGGCCCTGGGCCGCCAGCATCAGCGGCATGGCCAGCAGGGACGCCACCCCGTCCACGATGGCCGCGTCCACCACCTGGCCCCGCCCGGAGGCGGCCCGCTCGACCAGCGCGGCGCAGATGCCGTAGGCCATGAGCATGCCGCCGCCGCCGAAGTCGCCGAGCAGGTTCGCCGGGAACTGCGGCGGGCCGCCGGCCCGGCCGAGGGCGTGCAGCGCCCCGGCACGGGCGATGTAGCCGATGTCGTGGCCCGCGGTGCCCGCCAGCGGCCCGTGCTGGCCCCAGCCGGTCATCCGCGCGTACACCAGCCGCGGGTTGCGGCGCAGGCAGACGTCCGGGCCGACGCCGAGGCGTTCGGTGACGCCGGGCCGGAAGCCCTCCAGCAGCACGTCCGCGACGTCGACGAGCCGCAGCAGCGCGTCGGTGCCGCGCGGGTGCTTCAGGTCGAGTATGGCGGACTTGCGGCCGCGGTTCAGCAGCTCGCGTTCGGGCCGCGCGGGGTCCGCCGCGGGGGCCGCGGGGGCCGCGGGGCTCGCTCCGGGGCGGCCGGGGCTCGCTCCGGGGCGGCCGGGGCTCGCTCCGGGGCGGCCGGGGCTCGCTCCGGGGCGGTCGATGCGCAGCACGGTCGCGCCCGAGTCGGCGAGCATCATGGCGCAGAACGGGCCGGGCCCGATGCCCGCCAGCTCGACCACGCGCACGCCGGCCAGCGGCCCGCCGCGGGCCGGTTCCGGCTCGGTCACGTCGCCACCACCCTCCCTGGGCACGTCGCCACCACCTCCCTGGGCACGTCGCCACCACCTGCCTGGGATGGTGAGTCTATGAGCCGGAGCCGCCAGCCCGGGTGGCCCGCGCGGAGCGCGGCCGCTCCAGCCGGTGGTGGTGCCTGCACTTCGGCGCCGCCTCCGGATGCTCGGGGCAGAATGGGTACATGTCTGTTTTCTTGTTCGAAAATAATCCTAAGTACTGCCCATTCGGCCACCGGCTCGGTCCGGGGAGGGTGCTGGTCGGGTGGACGCCGTGCATGTGCGCCCCGGCGAGGGAGGCGGGCGTCCTGGGCCACGGACTCGGGCACCTGTGGGTGCGCTGCGAGGCGTGCCGGGAGGAGGGGTGGGAGGCCACCTTCTACGAGCCGCCTCACGACGTGACACAGCGGCACGCGAGGTAAGCGAGCCGGGAGGTCAGCCGACCTCGGCACGGGCTCAGGGAGCAGGGGATTCCCGCGGCGGCCAGGTCCTGCGGGCTTCCTCGATCGGGCTCATCAGGCCGACGTCGTTGCCGTCGGGATCGGCCACGATCGCATACCGCGCGCCCCAGAAGGCGTCGAAGGGCGGCTGTCGTCCCCGGTAGCCGGCCGCGGTCAGCTCCCGGTAGCGCGCGTCCACCGCCTGCCGGCTCGGCAGCAGGAACCCGAGCACCACGCCGGCGCTGGCCGGATCGGCGCGCCAGCCTGCATGCCACAGCCCGGCCGACTCCGCGGTGTCCAGCTCCAGGCTGAACCCGCCCGGCATCCGCAGCTGCACATGGGGGCCGGCGTCGTCGCCGGGCACCGCGACGCCAAGCCGCCGGTAGAACTCGAGGCTGGCCGGCATGTCGGCCACGATCAGGTTGAGCATGTGCAGGTCGGGTGCGTCGTCGCTCATGACATCGCAGTCTGTCACGATGAGCCGGGACCGCGGCGTCACGCCCGTGCGCTCGTTAGCTGTGGTGCATGATTGGCGGGTGCCACTTTTTGCTTTCGAGGGGCGCGAGCCGAAGGTCAGCCCCGCGGCGTGGATCGCGCCCACCGCCACCCTGGTCGGAGACGTGCACGTGGAGGCCGATGCCTCGGTCTGGTACGGGGCCGTGCTGCGCGGCGACTTCGGCCCGATCCGGGTGCGGCGCGGCGCCAACGTGCAGGACGGTTCGGTGCTGCACGGCGGCAGCGACCCGGAGACCGAGATCGGCGAGGGCGCGACCGTCGGCCACCTGTGCGTGGTCCACGGCGCGGTCATCGGCGCGGAGGCGCTGATCGGCAACGGCGCCACGGTGCTCGACGGCGCGACCGTCGGCAGCCGCGCCCTGGTCGCCGCGGGCGCCACCGTGCCGCCGCGGATGACCATTCCCGACGGCAAGCTCGCCGCGGGCGTCCCGGCGCGGGTGGTCGGGGACCTCACCTACGGTGCCCGGCAGTGGGTCGAGTCCAACCCGGAGACCTACCGCGAGCTGGCCCGGCGGCACGCGGCCGGCATCCGGCCGGTGCCCGGCCCGGCGGGCCGCTGACCCCTGCCGCCGCGGCCTCCGTGACAGCGGGGTTGCGAGGGAGCGCACCTCCTGCTAGTGTTTCGATCGTCAGTACGAATCAATGCGAATCGGGGGCGATCCAGGCCGCCGGCCCGGGCATCCCGACGGACGTGGCAGGAGCAGATCATGGCATCCCGGCTGAACCCGTACCTCAACTTCGACGGCAACGCCCGGCAGGCGCTGGAGTTCTACGCCAGCGTGCTCGGCGGCAACCTGACCCTCAGCACCTTCGCCGAGTTCGGCGCCACGGACTCGCCCGACGCCGACAAGATCATGCACGGCCAGCTGGAGACCGAGGCCGGCTACACGATCATGGGCGCCGACACGCCGGCGGGAATGCAGTTCCACGGGATGCACGGGTTCGGGGTGAGCCTGTCCGGCGACGATGCCGAGGCGCTGCGCCGCTACTGGGACGGGCTGTCCGCCAGCGGCACGGTCACCATGCCGCTGCAGCAGCAGGTCTGGGGCGACGAGTTCGGCATGTTCACCGACAAGTTCGGCGTCCCGTGGCTGGTCAACATCGGCCGGCCGCAGGGGTAGGCATCGGCCGCGCGGCGGCCGTGGCGACCCGCGCGCGGAACGGCTCAGCGATCGTCGTAGTGGAAGCGGCACGCGATGATGGTGACGACATCCGCCTGGATGTCGTAGACCAGCCGGTCCTTCCCGGTTATCCGCCGTGACCACACCTCGCCGCCCAGATACCTGAGCCGCTCCGGCTTGCCAGTGCCGGTCCGCGGTGCCCGTGTTGTCTCGGCGATCAGCCGGATGATCCGCGACAGCATCCTGGGGTTGGTCGTCGACCACGCCTCGAGATCGTCGACGGCGGCTGAGGTGATCGACAGCTTCACCCGTCCGTCTGTGCCCCGAACCGAGCGGCCAGCGCCTCAGGGTCAGTCGGCTGGGCACCGCCCTCGCGAGCCTCGGCCAGCCCGCGGAGGATATGGACAGCATTAGCGCGCGTCGAGAACAGGTGGAGCGTCTCCTGAAGCGATTCGTAGTCCTCGGCGGACATCAGGACGGCATTGCCGCCATGGCGCGTCACGATCTCGATGACCACGTGGTCCTCATTGACCTGCCGCACCAGCGGGAACAGATGCTCACGGGCGTGGCTGATGCTCACCGCTGCCACCAGGCTCACCTCGCTTGCCCAAGGTTCCTGTACAACTTTACCGCATCCAGTCCGGGCACGGCAGGGAGGGCCGGGTCACCCGCAGCAGCGGCCGGTCCGGCCTGCCTAGGCTGACGGCATGGGTGAGAACGGCCCGCCGGCCGGGCGGGGCAGTGAGGGCAGCGCCTGGCCCACGGCCGGCCGGCGCGCGCACACGGGAGGCACTGCGTTGATGACGCAGCTGGACCGGTGGGTCGCCGGGCATCGTGACGAGGCGGTGCGGGAGCTGGCCGGGTGGGTGGCCCAGCCGAGCGTGAGCAGCGACGGCACCGGCTTCCCGGCCGCGACCCGCTACGGCGCCGACCTGGTCCGGCGCTGCGGCCTGGTTGCGGAGGTCATCGAAACCGGCGGCCGCCCGCTGATCGTCGGCGCCGGTGGCGGGGATCACGGCGGCCCGCACGTGCTGATCTACGGCCATTACGACGTGCAGCCGCCCGGGCCGCCGCAGGACTGGACGACGCCGCCGTTCCAGCCGGAGATCAGGGCCGGGCGCATGTACGGCCGCGGAACAGGCGACAACAAGGGCCAGCACCTGGCGCACCTGCTGGCGCTGCGGGCGCTGCGGGAGATTTCCGGCACGCTGCCGTGCCGCGTGACGGTCGTGCTCGACGGCGAGGAGGAGATCGGCAGCCCGAACCTTGCCGCCGCCGTCCGGCACCGCTTCGCCGCCGGCCGGCCCGGCGCCGCCGGCCGGCCCGACCTCGCGCTGTGGAGCGACGGCCCGGTGCACCAATCGGGCCGCGCCACGGTGGTGCTCGGGGTCCGCGGCATCGTCACCTTCGAGCTGCGGGCCACCGGCGCGGCAAGCCCGCTGCACTCGGGCAACTGGGGCGGGGTCGCGCCGAACCCGGCGTGGCGCCTGGTGCACCTGCTCGCCTCGATGCGTTCGGCTGACGGGCGGGTGCTGATCGAGGGCGCCGAGGCGGGCGCGCGGCCGCTGTCGCCGGGCGAGCGGGCGGCCCTGGACGCGTTGACGGTTGCCGTCGACGAGGTGCTGCGCGACATCGGCGCCGATGCGCTGGAACCGCCGGCGCAGGCCGGCTACTACGAGCGGCTGTCCCGGCCGACCTTCACCATCAACTCCCTCACCTGCGAGGACGGCGGCGATCACCGCACCGTCATCCCGAACGTCGCGGTGGCGAAATGCGACATGCGGCTGGTCGGCGGGCAGCGCACCGCGGACGTCATCGCCGCGATCCGCAGGCACGTCGCGGCGCACGATCCGGCGGTCACGTTCGTGCCGGGACGGTGCATGGAGCCTTCCCGCACGCTGCCGGAGAGCCGGTACACGGACGCGGTGATCCGCGGCGCCCGGGCCGGCCTCGGCGAGGAGCCGCTGCTGGTGCCGGCGCTGGGCGGCAGCCTCCCGATCGCCGAGTTCAGCGACACGCTCGGCATCCCCTGTTACGGGATGCCGCTGGCCAACGCCGACGAGCGCAACCACGCGCCGGACGAGAACATGGAGGTGAGCCGCTTCCTCCGCGGCATCACGGCCGCCGCGGGCGTGCTGCTGGCCCTCGGCGGCGCGCTGTGAGCGCCGGCCACCACCAAAATCGCTCCTGGTGCTGCTGCCCCTGAGCTGGCAGCTAATCGTCGCCGGACCCCTTGCTCCATGCTGCAGGGGCGCGCATACTGAGCAGATGAACAATCGCGCAGGCAACGAGCGAATGCTCACAGATCCGGGAGCCCCGCACGACGGGCCGGAGCCTGCGCGGCCGCTGGGGCGCACGCGGCCCCGGCTGCGCCATGGCCTCGCGATCCGTCGCCATATGTGCCAATCCCCCGCTTAGTCATCCCCAGCCCGTTCCACCACTGATCACCGCGGAGGCGAACACATGGATCGGAAAGACCCTGCAGGACCGAACGGCAACAGACCCGGAGAACACTCGCTGTCGCGGCGGCGCTTCCTCGGCGGAGCTGGCCTGGCCGGCGCCGCGCTGGTGGCCGGCGCCGCCCTTTCCGCGTGCGGCACCACCAGCACCACTGCCAGCACGAGCTCGGCCTCGAAGTCGACGGGGAACCGGAGGAAGATCGGCTTCAGCCAGCCGGACACGAGCGCGTCGATCTGGGCGCCGCTGATGGCGGGCGCCCAGCAAGAATGCAAGGCGCGAGGATACCAGCTGCTGGAGAGCCACGCGAACTCGCAGCTCGACGCGCAGCTGTCGGAGATACAAACCTGGATCGCCGAGGGCGTGGGCGCGATCGCATGCCTGCCGCTTGACAACAACGCGATCATCCCGCTGATCGGCCAGGCGCACAAGGCGGGCATCAAGTTCCTCGACTACTCCGACAACGCCCTACCCGGGGTCGATGGCTGGGTGATCTTCGACAACCTGCAGGGCGCCAAGCTCGTCGGGACGTATGCGGGCCAGTGGGTGAACAAGACGCTGGGCGGCAAGGCCGAGGTGGCGCTGCTCACGCACCAGATCCAGCTCACCGGCCGACAGCGCATCGAGGGCGCCGTCGCGGCGCTGCAGGCCGTCGCGCCCGGCGCCAAGGTAGTGGCGCAGCATGAGGGCGTGCTGTCGCCCGATACCTTCCCTGCGTTCCAGGCGATGCTGCAGGCCCATCCCGGGATCAACGTCGCCATCTGCATCGCCGACGAGGGCTGCGCGGGCGTGGAGCAAGCCTTCATGGCGACCCATCCGTCGGCGCAGCGCGTCAACGACATGTTCATCTGCGGCTTCGACGGCTCCGCGCCGGTCATCAAGGCGATCGAGACGGGCGGGCCCATTCGTGCGACGGGAGCCCTGGACGCGGTGGGGATCGGCAAGGCGGTCATCGAGACGGCGGCCAACGCGATCGAGGGCAAGACCCCCACCAAGGTCAATTTCCCGTACGTCCTGTGCACCGCGCAGACGACCGCGCTCAACCAGAAGCTGCTGGCCGAGCTCGGATGAAGCTAAACCAGGATAAGAGGGCAGGCCCCCGTCTCCAGCGGGGGCACGGATCGCTGCGCCGGCTCGGCGCAGCGCAGGGCGGCGGCCTGTGGGTCGCGCTGATTCTGCTGTCGCTCTACTTCAGCTGGACCACCGGCAGCTTCTTCACCCGCAGCAACCTGCTCGTGGTGCTGGAGCAGGTGTCGGTGCTGGGCATGGTGGCCGTCCCCGGCGCCATGCTGCTGGTCTCCGGCAACCTGGACCTATCGGTCGGCTCGCTGGCCGGCCTGGCGGCCGCTATGTTCGGCGAGTTCGACAAGATCTTCGGGTGGCCGATGTGGTTGGCGTTTCTCGGGGCGATCGCGGTTGGGGCCGCCTGGGGCACGATGAACGGCATGCTTGTCTGCTACCTGGGCTTCTCACCCGTCATCGTCACGCTCGGCGGTTACGCCGGCGCCGCGGGACTTGCGCAGACGATCACGAGCGACTCCACCCGCTCCGGCTTCGGCCGCCTGTTCGATCAGCTCGGCAATGGCACCCTGGCCGGGGTGCCCGCCCCCGGTGTCATCTTCATCATCGTCTTCCTCGCCGGAACCTACGTCTGGTACGAAACCCGCATCGGCCGGCACCTGATCGCGATCGGCGCCAACAAAGAAGCCGCGAACGCGCTGGGCGTGTCGACCCGCCGGCTGCCGTGCGTGATCTACATCCTCTCCGGCACGGCTGCCGCGCTCGGCGGACTCATCATCACCGCGCAACTCGACGGCGCGTCCGTGCAGATCGGGGTCGGCCTCGAGTTGCAGGTGCTGACCGCGATCTTGCTCGGCGGCGTGGCGTTCACCGGCGGACGCGGGTCGCTGTGGGGAACGCTGGCCGGGATCCTGTTCATCGGCGTCCTCGACGACGGCCTGATCCTGATCAACGTGGGGCCGTATGTCGCGGACCTTGCCGTCGGCGCGGCGCTGGTCGTCGCCGCGGCGCTCGACGTCGGTTACCAGCGGCTGGAGCGGAGGCCGGTGCCCGACTCGGAACTCGCCGGGACCGAGACGCTGGAACTGACCTGGTCGGAGCAGGAGGAGAGGACCGGCGCATGAGCGGGCAGCGAGACCTGCCGGAGCGGCGGGCAAGGGCTCTGGAGGTCACGGACATCGTCAAGCGCTACGGCCCGGTCGCAGCGCTGCGCGGCGTTTCCCTCGGTCTGGACTACGGCGACGTGCTCGGCCTGGTCGGTGACAACGGCGCCGGGAAGAGCACGCTCATCTCGGTCATCTCCGGGGTCACCCGGCCCGACTCGGGAGAGGTCCGGGTGGACGGGAAGCCGTGGCACCACGCCGGAACCCGGTCAACGCGCGAGGCAGGCATCGAGACGGTGTTCCAGAACCTGGCGCTGGTCCCGACGCTGAGCATCGCCGAGAACATGTACCTGGGCCGCGAGCTTTACGGTCCCGGCGGCATCGCGTCGGCGCTGCGGCGGATCGACAAGCGCCGGATGAGGCGCGAGGTCGAGCAGGCCTTCGACCGGCTGGGGCTGCGGATGCCCCCGGTCACGTCCAAGGCGGGTTCGCTGTCGGGAGGCCAGCGGCAGGCGGCGGCCGTGGCCAGGGCTGTGCTGTGGGGCAGCCGGGTGGTCATCATGGACGAGCCCGCCGCGGCCCTCGGCGTCCAGCAGACCGAGGCGGTGCTCAGCCTTATCACCAGGCTCAAAGCGGAGGGCATAGCGACGATACTGGTCAGCCACAATATGGACCACGTGCTAAGGGTCGCGGACCGGGTGGTGGTGCTCCGGCTCGGCCGGAAGGTCGCGGACCTGGACCGGCGGCAGCGGCCGGTGACCCCCTTGGAACTCGTCGGCCTCATCACCGGAGCAGCCCAAGGGGCCGCGTGACAGGCGGCATGAGCGGGCAGCCGCACCAGGGCACCGGCGGCGGCACGGCCGACGCGGCATGGGCCGGGCCGCCCGTTGTCGTAATCACTGGCGGCGCGACCGGCATCGGGCGGGCCTGTGCGTTCGCATGCGGTCGCGCCGGGGCCGCCACCGTTCTGCTATCGCTGCCCGGCCCTGACCTGTCCCGCACTGCCGATGACCTAGGCGCGGTCGGGATACGGCCGTGCGTGATCGGAACCGACGTGCGTGACTTCGCATCCGTCGAGCGCGCGGTCGGCCAGGTCGTCACCGGTTTCGGCCGGATCGACGTCCTGATCGCCAGCGCGGGCATCGCCGACCAGTCGCGCATCGCCAGCGGCTCGCCACAGCGGTGGCAGGCGGTCGTGCAGACCAACCTGCTGGGCGTCGCGAACAGCATCAGGGCGGTGGCGCCGACGATGATGCGGGCGGGCTCCGGGGACATCGTGGTCATTGCCTCCGTGTCCGGGCGTGAGACATACGTCGGGGAGCCGCTGTACATCGCCAGCAAGTGGGGCGTGGTGGGCCTTGGCCATGCCGTGCGGAAGGAACTGGCGTCCAGCAACATCCGCGTCGCCCTGGTCGAGCCCGGGCTGGTCGACACCCCGCTCACCAGGGGCAGCCCGGCGGTTCGGCCGCTGGTCGAGGCCGGTGGCGCCCTGGCGCCCGACGACGTCGCCGACGCGGTCGCCTGGCTCATCTCGCGGCCGCGCCGCGTGGCGGTCACCGAGATGGTGATCCGGCCAACCGCCGTGGCGGACATCGAGCAGATATGACCGAGGCGGCGCCCAGGCCGGACGGACCTCGCCAGGAAACGGAGGAACGGACCACACCATGGAACTGCTTGGCTACGCGCAGCCGTGTATCGCGCATGCGGGCGAGACCGTCGAGGTAAAGGTGAGCACTACGCTGCCCGGCTTCACCGCCGAGGTGGTGCGCCTCGGCCTGTCCGCGCGGCCCGCCGTCCCTCAGGTGGTCGACGGGTACTTTCCCGGGCGCCACCAGGAACTGCTCAGCGGGTCCTACCTCGTCGCCGAGCTGGGCGACGCGCCGACGGGCGGGCAGACGGTCCAGTTCTGGTTCTTTCCGACGCTGCTGACCGGGCGGCAGTGTCTCATGGCAGGGTTCGCCGCCGACGGCGGCTGGGAGATCGCCGTCGGTGCGGACCGCAGGCTCAGCGCGGCCCGGCTATCCGGCTCCGGGGAGGTGCTGCGCAGCGCGTCCGTCGGCCCGGTGCTGCGGGCGGGACGGTGGTACTTCGCCGCGGCGAGCGTGGATCCGGCCGGCATCGCCCGGCTGACGGTGGCGGCGCGCGATCCGCGGCGCCCGCAGGCGGACCTCGGCGCTGCCGTCCCCGTCGATCTCGGCGGGACGTGCCCGCCGCCCACCCGCATGTCCGTCGGCGCCGCCGCTGCACGCGAGCGCCCGCTGCGCTGCTTCAACGGTAAGATCGACACGCCGCGGCTGTTCACCGGGGTACTCTCGCCCGGGGCACTGCGGGCGCTGGCGACCGATGCCGATGCGGCGCTGGTGGGCGGCCTGCTCCATGAGTGGCGGTTCGGCCCTCAGGCAGCGCTCCCGCCGTACCGGGTGCCCGACGCCGGGCCGGGCCGCCGTGACGGCGTGCTCGTCAACATGCCGACCCTGGGCGTCACCGGCCGTAACTGGAGCCCGGCAACGGAGAGCTTCGCGGCTGCGCCGCACGAGTACCAGGCGGCGCACTTCCACGCCGACGACCTGAGCGACGCGCGCTGGGAGACCGACCTGTCCTTCGACGTGCCGACCCAGTGGCCGAGCGGCGTATACGGGATCCGGCTGCGGTCCGGCGAGCACGAGGACGTGGTGCCGCTGATCGTGAGCGCTGCCGGGCGGCACCCGGCGAGCGCCGCGGCGGTGCTGCTGCCTACGTTCAGCTACCTCGCGTACGCCAACGAGCACGCTTCGTGGGAGCGCCCGATCAAGTCCTCGGCGGCCCAGGCGGCCTCGCTGCCGGTGACCGAGCGCGACCGGTACATGGCCGCGCAGCGGCTGCTCAGCCTGTACGACCTGCACGCCGACGGCAGCGGCACCTGCCTGTCGTCCTGGCGTCGCCCGGTGCTAAACATGCGCCCCAGCTACCACCTGCCGCTGGTGAGAGGCCCGCACCAGCTCAGCGCGGACCTGGAGCTACTGCAGTGGCTGGAACACCGGGGTACCGCAGTCGACGTCATCGCCGACGACGACCTGCATCGGCAGGGCGCTGCCGCGCTGGCCCGCTACCGGGTGGTGCTGACCGGCAGCCACCCCGAGTACGTGAGCGCCCAGATGCTTGACGGGCTCGACGGCTACCTTGCCGCGGGCGGCCGCCTGATGTACCTGGGCGGCAACGGCTTTTATTGGGTGACGACCGCCCCGGACAACCCGTTCGTCATCGAGGTGCGGCGCGGCATCGGCGGCACCCGGGTGTGGGAGTCACCGCCCGGTGAGTACCACCATGCCATGACCGCCGAACGCGGCGGGCTGTGGCGCCACCGCGGGCGCGCCCCGCAGTCCCTTGTCGGCGTCGGCTTCACCGCGCAGGGCTTCGACATGTCGCTGCCCTACCGCATCGAGGCATCCCCTGCGGACGAGCGCTGCGGTTTCATCCTTGACGGAATCGACGCCGAGGCGCCGCTCGGCGGGCACGGGTCGGTGCTCGGCGGCCCGGCAGGATTCGAGATCGACCGGGCCGATCCCGCGCTCGGCACGCCGGCGGACGCCGTGCTCGTCGCGTCCGCCCGCGGGTTCAGCGACGCCTACCAGGGAACGGTCGAGGACATCACCACCGCCGATTCCCGTCAGGGAGGCTCTGTCTGCGATCTGGTCCGGTCCGACATCGTCTTCTTCGAGACAGCCGCGGGAGGTGCGGTGTTCTCGGTCGGCTCCATCGCCTGGTGCGGCGCACTGCGCGCGCACCCGTCGGGCCGGGAGACCCCGGTGGGCCGAATGACCTGGAACGTGCTGGCGCGGTTCCTCGACCCGGCGCCGTTCGGCGGTGTCATGGACGCGGCGTGAGCAATTGCTCATATTCTTGACATATACACAGAAGGGGGCGTCGATGCCAGCGGTGCCGGAGAAGCGCGCGGAGCCGGGGGCCGGCGCAGCACCTGCCGTCCTGCCTGAGCTGGGGCTGGAGGGGGCCGTCGTCATCGTCACGGGCGGCGGCAGCGGGATCGGCGCGGCGACGGCGCGGCGGCTCGGCGCGGCCGGCGCAGCCGTGGTGCTGGTCGGGCGGCGCGAGGGGCCGCTGCGTGAGACGGCGGGGCAGATCGCCGCCAGCGGCGGGCAGGCGCTGTGTGTGCCGGCGGACCTGGCCGAGGAGGCCGCCCCGCGCCGGGTGGTGGACGCCTGCCTGGGCCGCCACGGCCGGATCGACGGGCTGGTCAACAACGCGGCGGTGGTACGGCACATGCCGCTGGCCGAGTGGGACACGGGCTGCTTCGACGAGCACGTTGCCACCAACGTGCGGGCGCCGTTCTTCCTGATCCAGGCCGCGCTGCCGGCGCTGCGCGAATCGCGGCTGCGTTCGGTGGTGAACGTGAGCTCGTCGTCGGGCACCCTGCGCCGGGTCGGCCAGTCCGTATACGGGATGACCAAGTCGGCGCTGGACTACCTGACCCAGACGCTGGCCGGGGAGCTGGCCCCGCTCGGCGTGCGGGTCAACGGCATCGCGCCTGGCCCCATCGACACGCCCATCCACGCGACGTGGGCCGACGACCTGGCCGAGGCGTACCGGTGGCTGGGCAGCCAGGTCCCGCTCGGGCGGATCGGCGCGCCCGAGGAGGTTGCCGCCTGGATCGCGCTGCTGCTGAGCCCGATGGCGTCGTTCATGACCGGCGCGGTCATCCCGCTGGACGGTGGCCAGGTCATTGACCGGGAGTAGACGTGGTGCAACGGCGGGGACCGGCTCACCATAATGATGACGACAATTCCGGCACTCGGAGGGGACACGCTGTGAAAGAGGATGCCCGTGAGGGCAGGCCCGGCACCGAGGAGCTGCTTCTCCGTGTGGCTTGGTTCTACTACAAGGACGAGCTGACCCAGGAGGAGATCGCCAAGCGGCTATCGGTGTCCCGGGCGTCCGTGGGGCGGATGCTGGAGCGGGCCCGCAGGGTCGGCCTGGTCTCGATCAGCGTGAATGCGGATCGCCTCGGCGCGTTCGAGGTAAGCAGGCAGCTCCGGCAGACCTTCGGCCTCGCCGAGGCACTGGTCGTGCCCGACTACGAGGCCGAGCCCGGCGATCATCACGAGCTGAACGCCAGGCTGGGCCTGGGCGGCGCCCAGTTCATGAGCACGCACCTGCGGCCCGGCATGACGCTCGGCGTGGGCTGGGGGGATACCGTCGCGTGCGTCATCGCCGCGACCAACTTCGGCGCTGTGGGCCCGGTGCACATGGTGACGCTCACCGGCGGCGTGGACGCGTACCTGCCGACGTTCCTGTCCACCGCGGAGGGGGCAGCCGAGGGTGAGACGGCCAGCGCCACGGTCATCCCGACGCCGATCGTCGCCTCCACCCCGCAGCTTGCGGCCGCGCTGAAGGCGGAGTCGGCCATCCAGCAGGTGCTCAAGCAGGCCTGCGGCGTCGAGCAGGCGATCGTCGGGGTGGGCACGCCCACCCCCGACGCGAGCATCGTGCAGATGGGCTACCTCGGTGCCGACGACATGCGCGGGCTGCGCGAGGTGGGCGTGGTCGGCGACATCCTCGGGCAATTCTTCGACGCGTCCGGCAACGTGGTCAGGCTGCCCATCCACGACCGCAGGATCGGCATCGGGCTCTCCGAGCTGGCGCAGATTCCCAAGGTCGTCGGCGTGGCGGGCGGGCTGCACAAGGCGGAGGCCATCCTGGGCGCGCTGCGCGGCGGGTACCTCGACGTGCTCGTCACCAACGAGCTCACCGCGCTGCGCCTGCTCGAGCTGGAAGGCCGGTCCCGCTGAACGGGGCGTGAAACCACGGGCCGTTCGGGACAAAACAATTGAGGGATCTCGGCGGGGGCGGGCTCTTGCCTTCTCGTGCCCCGCGGGCGGATACTTTCGCTACGAGCGGATGCGCAGTTGATGAGCAGATGCTCGACTATGCCGGGAGGAGGCCCCGTCTGTGGTGACCCTGTGGGGGCGGCAGTGGAGCCGGGAGGACTTGCTTGCCCGCGTGGGCCGGCTGGAGCAGGTGGCCTGGATCCGGCTGGTCGAGGGCGGGGACGGCGCCGAGCGCGGCGTGCGGGTGCTGCGGTGCGCCACGGGGTCAGGGTTCGAGTTCGAGATCCTGGTCGACCGCGGTTTCGACATCGGCGGCGCGTGGCTGGGCGGCCTGCCGCTCGCCTGGTGCTCGCCGGCGGGCCTGGTCGGGCCCTGGTACCGCGAGCCCGCCGGGATCGGCTGGTTCCGCTGCTTTCCCCGCGGCCTGGTGTCGACGTGCGGCCTCGATCACACGCTGCTCGGCGGGACCGACGACGCGAGCGTGTTCAACTGCCCGCACCGGCCCGCCGAGAGCTACGGGCTGCACGGCCGCTACACCGGCCTGCCTGCCAGGCTGGCCGGCTACGGTGCCCGCTGGGACGGCGACGACTGCGTGCTGTGGGCCGAGGGCGAGGTGCTGCAGGCGGCGCTGTTCGGCGAGCAGCTGCTGCGGCGGCGGCGGGTCGAGGCGGACGTGGGCGGGGTTTTCCTGCGGATCAGCGACACGGTCAGCAACGTCGGGCCGACGCCGTGCCCGCACATGATGCTCTATCACCGCAACGTCGGGTTCCCGGTGGTCGACGACGGCGCCGAGCTGCTCTACCCGGCCGGCGCCGGCACCTGCGTGAGCGCCGCGGGCAGCCCGGACTACCGCAGGCTGGACGGGCCGCGCGCCGATTTCGTCGAGGAGTGCTACGAGCACGACATGCGGGCCGGACCGGACGGCCTAATGACCGCCGCGGTGGTGAACCGCGCGCTCGGGCTCGGCGTGTTCCAGCGGTACGAGCGTTCGGCGCTGCCGCACCACATCACCTGGCGGCAGCTCGGCACGGTCGCCTACGTGGTCGCGATGGAGCCGAGCACGAACAGGGACGCCGGCCGCTTCGACGCGCGCGCCCGCGGCGAGCTGCGCTGCCTGGCACCCGGCGAGACGCGCCGCTTCCAGCTGCACATCGGCGCGCTGGCGGGCACCGAGGCGGTCGACGCCTTCGCCCGCGAGGTCGCCGGCCGCGTGCCGGCGGAGGCGGCGGCATGACGCCCCGGCTGTCCGCCGGGGTTCTCACCGCGGACCTGACCAGGCTCGGCGCCGAGCTGGAGCATCTGCGCGGCCGGGTGGCCTGGGCGCACGTCGACGTCATGGACGGCGCCTTCTGCCCGCAGCTGACGGTCGGCCCGGCCTTCGTCGCGGCGGTGGCATCGACCGGGATTCCCGCCGACGCCCACCTGCTGGTGGAGGAGCCGCGGCGGCTGCTGCCGGAGGTCGCCGCCGCCGGCGCCGCGGTGATCACCGTGCATGCCGAGGCGACCCGGCACCTGCACCGCACCCTGCAGGAGATGACCGCGCTGGCCGCGGCCGGCACCGGGTTCCTCCGGGGCGTCGCGATCAATCCCGGCACGCCGGTGCAGGCGGTCGAGCCGGTGCTCGGGCTTGCCGACCTGGTGCTGCTGCTCGCGGTCGACCCCGGCTGGCCCGGCCAGGCGCCCGCGGCGGGGACCCGCGAGCGCGTCCGGGCCGTGCGCGACCTGGCGGCGCGCTGCGGTGCCGACGTCCTGGTCGGCGTCGACGGCGGGGTGACGATCGGCAACGCCGCCGAGGTCGCCGGCTGGGGCCCGGACGTGATCGTCAGCGGCAGCGCCATCTTCGACGGCACCGACCCTTCAGGAAACCTTGACCTGCTCAGCAAGGAGGTAGCACATGGCAAGCGGTAACGGCGCCGGGATCGTGCCGCCGCCGGTCCCGTTCACGATCACGCAGATCGCGGTCGTGGTCGCGGACATGGAATCGGCGCTGCGGTCTTACACGGAGAACCTCGGCTGGGGGCCGTGGAAGGTGTTCGACTACAAGCCGCCGCTGCTGCATGACACCGTGGTGCGCGGCAAGCCATGCGAGTTCCGGATGATCGGCGCGGAGACCTCCGTCGACGGTCTCGGCTTCGAGCTCATCCAGCCGGTCAGCGGCCCGAGCATCTACCAGGAGTTCCTCGATACGCACGGCGAGGGCGTGCAGCACATCGCCTGCATGAAGCACTCGGCCGCCGACAGCCAGGCGGTCAAGGACCACTGGCGCGAACGTGGCGCTCAGGTGCTGATGGGCGGGCGGATCGGGTCGTCCATCGAGTTCTACTACCTGGATACGGCGCCGGCGCTGAAGTTCGTCCTGGAGTCGGGCAGCGGCCACGCGATCGACCTCGAACCCAGCTACGTCTACCCGTGAAGCTGCTGGTGGTCGGAGACCCGTACATGCCGGTGTCCGCGTACGCCGACGCGCTGGCCGCCCTGGGCGGCCGGGTCGGGCTGTCGACGCTGCAGATCGGCGAGATGGCCAGCGCGCCGCCGCGGACCGCGTCGGAGCGGCGGCTGCGGGAATACGTCGGCGACCCGGCCGAGGTGGCCCGGGCGGTGGCCGGGCACGAGGCGCTGATCGTGCACGGCGCGCCGGTCTCCGCGGAGGTGCTGCGGGCCGCGCCGCTGCGGCTGGTGTGCTGCGCGCGCGGCGGCCCGGTCAACGTGGACGTGGCCGCCGCGACCGAGCTGGGCATCCCGGTGGTGAACACCCCGGGCAAGAACGCCGAGGCGGTCGCCGAGCTCACCATCGCGTTCGCGCTGCTGCTGATCAGGAGGGTACCGGGGGCCAGCCGCCACCTGGCGGACGGCGGCGGGGCCGCCGGGTCGGTGTTCGGCGGGCTGGAGTTCTTCGGCCGCGAGGCGCCGAGCCTGACCCTGGGCCTGGTCGGGCTCGGCCACGTCGGCCGCGAGGTGGCCAGGCGCGCCAGGGCGCTGGGCTTCGCCGTCGCCGGCCACGACCCGCTGCCCGCGGCGGTCCCCGGCGTCGAGCTAATGCCGCTGGACGCCCTGCTGCAGCGGTCGGACGTCGTGTCGCTGCACGCCCGGCTGACCCCGCGCAACCGGCACATGTTCTCGCACGCCCAGTTCGCCCGGATGCGGCCGGGCGCGTACTTCATCAACACCGCCCGCGAGGCGCTGGTGGACGAGGAGGCGCTGCGGCAGGCGCTGGCCGACGGCAGGCTCGGCGGGGCCGCGCTCGACGTGCTGGAGCGGATGCCTCCCGGGCGCCGGCACCCGCTGCTCGATGCGCCCAACGTCCTGGTCACTCCGCACATCGGCGGCGCGACCGCCGAGACGCTGGCCCGGGGCGCCCGGCGCGCGGTGGCCGCTGTCGCCGAGGTGCTCGCCGGGAGGGTGCCGGCCGACGTAGTCAATCCCGAGGTGCTGGCCGCCGGGAACGGTGCGCGATGAGCGGGCGCTACCTGCTGGCCATCGACGCGGGCACCGGAAGCTGCCGGGCGGTGCTGTTCACCGAGGCGCTGGAGCAGGCCGCGGCCGCCCACCGGGAGTGGGCGCACCGGCAGCCACCCGGGGTGCCCGGCGGGCAGGATTTCGACGTGGCGGCGGGCTGGGCCGCCATCGCCGCGTGCGTGCGGGACGCGCTGCGGTCCGCGGGCGCGTCCGGCGCCGACGTCGCCGCGGTCGCGGCGACGAGCATGCGCGAGGGCATGGTGCTGTTCGACTCCGGCGGCCGCGAGATCTGGGCCTGCCCCAACGTGGACAGCAGGGCGGCGGCGGAAGCCGGGGAACTGATCCGCGAGGGCGCCGCGGACAGGATCTACGCCGAGGCCGGCGACTGGGTGGCCATCACCGCCCCGGCGCGGCTGCGCTGGCTGGCCAGGCACCGGCCCGGCGTCCTCGCCGCGGCGGCCAGCCTGGGCATGCTCAGCGACTGGATCGCGTGCCGGCTGACCGGCACGCTGGTCACCGAGCCGTCCTGCGGCTCCAGTTCCGGCATGTTCACCCTCGCCGGGCGGCGCTGGTCCGCGGCGATCCCGGCGTCGTGCGGGCTGCCGCCTGCCGCGCTGCCCCCGGTGACAGACTCCGGCACGGTGGTCGGGCAGGTCAGCCCGGCCGCGGCCGAGCTGACCGGGCTGCGCCCGGGCACCCCGGTGGCGGCCGGCGGTGCCGACACCCAGCTCGCGCTGCTCGGCATCGGCGCCGACCGGGGCGAGTACACCGTGGTGGGCGGCACGTTCTGGCAGAACACGGTGCTGCTCGCCGACCCGCTCATCGACCCGCAGGCCCGGCTGCGCACGCTGTGCCACGCCGTGCCCGGCGAGTGGATGCTGGAGGGCATCGGCTTCTACTGCGGCATGAGCATGCGGTGGTTCCGCGACGCGTTCTGCGACGCCGAGGCGGCGCTGGCGCGCGCCAGGGGCGTGGACCCCTACGTGCTCATGGAAGAGACGGCGGCGAAGGCGCGGCCCGGCGGCGTCATGGCGATCATGTCCAACCTGATGAACGCGCGGCGCTGGGTGCACGCCAGCCCGTCGTTCCTGCAGTTCGACCTCGCCGATCCCGCGACCAGCGGCCGCGGCGCATGCGTGCGCGCGCTGGAGGAGGCGGCCGCCTACGTCGCCCGCGGGCACCGGGACATCATCGCCGAGCTGACCGGCCTGCCGCTCGGCGAGGTGGTCTTCACCGGCGGCGCGGCCAAGGGCACGCTGTGGCCGCAGATCATGGCGGACGTGCTGGGCGTACCGGTGCACGTCCCCGCGGTCACCGAGAGCAGCGCGCTCGGGGCGGCGCTGTGCGCCGGGGTCGGCGCCGGCTGGTACGCCAGCCTGACCGAGCCGCGGCCGGTGCTGCGCAGGCGGGCCGCCAGCTACCAGCCCGACCCGGCGGCCGCCGAAGTCTACGCCGAGCGTTACCCCGCCTGGCGCGAGGTGTACCGCCGCATGCTCGACATCACCGAGGACGGCCTGCTCAGCCCGCTGTGGCGGGCCGCGGGCTGCTGACCGGCACCCGCTGCCAGCGAAGGAGGCACCAGCCGATGCCCGACACCGAAGACTTCACCGCCGCCGACGAGGCAGCCAGGTTCCGGCCGTCGGTGCCCGCGCGGCACGAGCCCTTCCCGCTCAAGGGCTGCGGCGCCCTGGACTGGGGCATGCAGAGCCGGCTTGCCCGCATCTTCCGGCCCCCGACCGGGCGGACCGTCATGCTGGCCGTCGACCACGGGTACTTCCAGGGCCCGACCACCGGCCTGGAACGGGTGGACCTGTCGATCGTGCCGCTGCTGCGGCACGCCGACGCGCTGATGGCGACCAGGGGCATCATCCGCGCCACGATCCCGCCCGCGGCGGGGACGCCGGTGGTGCTGCGGGCCAGCGGCGGCCCGAGCGTGCTGACCGAGCTGTCGAACGAGCGGATCGCCGTCGGCATGGAGGACGCGGTGCGGCTGGGCGCCTGCGCGGTCGCGGTGCAGGTCTTCATCGGCGGCGAGTTCGAGACCCAGTCGGTGCGCAACATGACCAGGCTCGTCGACGCCGGGCAGCGGTACGGGATGCCGGTGCTCGCCGTCACCGCGGTCGGCAAGCAGCTGACCAGGGACGCGCGCTACCTGAGGCTGGCCACCCGCATCTGCGCCGAGCTGGGCGCGCACTTCGTCAAGACCTACTACTGCGAGCCCGGCTTCGACACGGTCGCGGCCGGCTGCCCGGTGCCGCTGGTCGTGGCGGGCGGGAAGAAGCTGCCGGAGCGCGAGGCGCTGGCCATGGCGTACCGCGCGATCGAGGCCGGCGCGGCCGGCGTGGACATGGGCCGCAACATCTTCCAGAGCGACGCCCCGGCGGCGATGATCCGCGCGGTCGGGGCGGTGGTGCACGAGGCGATGAAACCGGACGACGCCTACGACCTTTACCTGCAACGACGTTAGAGCCGGGCCGTCCGGCTGAAAGATGGCATGTGATGAGGACCCCCTCAGCTCAGACGCACGATGGTTGCGTCGGTCAAGTCCGGGAGCTTGAAGAGGTCCCTGATGAGCATCGTAGGCGGGTTTGACGTGCACCGTCACCAGCTGACGCTCGATTACCTCGTCGCCGGGGAACTGGCCGCCGCGGGGTGGAGGTGCATCTGGCCGAGCCGGCCGATACTGCCGCCACGCGGGGGCGCAAGAAGCGGGCCAAGACTGACCGGCCCGACGCGCGGCTATGGACGAGCGCCGGGCCTGGCAGCAGCGCATCCACGCCCAGCTGTACCACCAGGGTGTCCCGCCCATCCGCGGCCTGCTCACCGGCGGGGGCCGGGCCGCCCTGGAGACCGCCGCGCTGTCGGCGGCCGGGCGGCAGATAATCGAGGTCGCGCTGGCTGCGATCGACTCGCTGACCGCCCAGATCCCTGCGCTACGCGCCCAGCCGGTTACTGCCGCGAAGGCGCAGCCGGGCTGCCGGGCCCTGCAGCGCCTTTACGGGGTGGGCTGGCTGTGCGCGGCGATCGTCTGGGCCGAGCTGGGGGACTGCCGCCGGTTCGCCCGCTCCGAGCAGGCAGTCCTCCGACACCAGGCGCTCACCGGGCATCTGGCCCGCCAGGGCTCCGCGGAGCTGCGCTGGGCGCTGTATGAGGCGGCCAAGTGCGCCGCGCGGCCGTCCTCCCCCGACTACCGCTACTACGCCGCGCCCAAACGGCGACGGCAAGCGCCCGCGACATCCGCGCCTGCCCAGGTCCAGATCAACCTGATCTGCGCATCGCGATCGAACCTGCCTGGCTGGAGCGGCCAGCGCCAGATCGGCGGCTCGGGCGCGCGGTGCCCGGCTCCCGAGCGCTCTCGGGCGGCGCCGTGGCGAGGCACGCGATGTCGGGTCAGGCGGCCGCCTGTGCCCGCGCAGCACTGGGCGCGAGCCCGTGGTGGCCGGGGCCGCGCGGGATGACCGGCCAGATGTCGACGACGATGTCGTCCTGCACCACGTGGTACGCCTCGTAGCAGTTGACCGTGCTCGGCGAGTACCCGGGCACGAGCGTGACGCAGTCGCCCACCCGCAGCGGCGAGCCGTCTGGCGCGGCGAAGATGCCGTGTTCCTCGTCGAACCGGAACGGCCGGTGCGGGTGGCCCACGATCGTGACGTCGGCCGGGTCGGCGACGGACTTGTTGCCCGCGTCCACGATGACCTGGTTACTCTGCCTGCTGATCACCGATGCCTGGATGGTCAGCGAGTGCTCGAAGCCCGGCACCATCCGGCCGTGGAAGTTGTCCATGACCACGTACGAGCCGGCCTGGATCTCGGTGACCCCGGGGTACGCCGCGGTCCAGTGCCAGGTCGCGATGCCGCCCGCCGACCGTACCGGGCAGGCGATCCCGTTCGCCTCAAGCAGGTCGGCGACGCTGGTGAACAGCTTCATCGCCTGCTGCTGCTTGTCGTGCCGAAGGTCTTCTTCTGGCGTCAGCGTGCAGTGGCCTTCGTAGCCGGTGATCCCCTCGAACCGCAACCCTGGTAGCTCGCTCACCCGGCGGGCCAGCGCCAGCGCTTCCTGGCCGGTGTCGACCCCGCAGCGGTTCATGCCGGTGTCGACCTCGACGAAGATGCCGACCGTCGAGCCCGCCCGGACCGCGGCCTCCGAATGCGCGGCCGCGTTCGCCGCCTCATCCACCGCGACCAGAATCCTGTGGTCCCTGGCGAGTTCGGCCAGGAGCCGGATCTTGTCCGGGTGCGCCACCGTATTGACGACGAACAGGTCGTCGAAACCGGCAGCGGCGAGCACTGCCGCCTCCCAGACCGTCGCCATCGACAGCCCGCTCGCGCCTGCCAGCACCTGGCGGCGGGCAAGGTCTGGGCTCTTGTGTGTCTTGTAGTGCGGCCGGATGGCCGCCGAGCCGATGCGGCGCAGTTCGCTGGCCATCCGGTCGATGTTCCGCTGCGCGGCGTCGATGTCGAGCACGAGCGCGGGCGTCACCAGCTCCTCCCGCCTCCGCCCGACGGCGTCCCCGTACTGGCGCATGACCCGGTCACGGCACTCGGCGAGCAGCGGCGCGGCATCTGTCATCAAGGTCTCCTGAGGCTCATCCGGGCGCTCACGGCGCCGCCGGACCGAAACACCGAACCACCCAGAGCGGTTCGCGCCCGGCCCGGAGGCGGAACGGCAAGCTCGCGGGCAGCGCATACGTCTGGCCGCGGCTGATCGGCTGGGTGCCGAAGTTACCCTCGATCCAGCCAGCGCCCGACACCACCACCGCGACGCAGAAGCGGCCATCGTCGGCGTCGATCTCGTCGTCCACCTCCAGCGCGGTGCCGTCGAAGAACTGCAGCACGTCGTCGTGGAACAGCCGGACCTCACGGGATCCGCGGCTGGTGCGCAGCACGCGCGGCTGCTGCCGTGCGCTGCCGAGTGCCTGCTCCGCGTCGGTGCCGGTGTAGTCGATCATGTCGAGGGCGAGGTCCCAGCCGAGCCCCATGGTCGCTCCGGCCTCGTCGTCGCCGGACGTCTCCGGGATGACAATATGGTCGCTCGGCTCTTGCACTTCGATGAACGAGATCCGCGGGCCGAGATAGTGCGGCACGCCGGCCCGGGCCAGGTACACCTCTCCAGGATGGACGTCCGTGCGGTGCAGCGAGCCGCGGATGCCCTTGGTGTCATGGCGGCGGACGGCGTCGGCGAACCAGTCACGCTCGATCCCGGGGACAAAGCCGATCCCGGCATGCGCCGGCTCGGTGCCATCGCCGGGTGTCTCGAGCAAGATCCAGGCCTCCGTCTTGCCGAACCGCGAGCCCAGGTGCGTGCGGGCCCAGTCCCGGGTCGGGTGGGCGTGCAGCGGCACCGGGCCCGCGGGCGAGAGCAGCTTGACCAGGACACCGGTGATGGGTCCCCAGCGTTCGGCAAAGCCGGCGCCGACCATCTCCTCGGGCAGGGCTTCGACTATCTCCTTGAGCGTTATGGTCCCGATGCCTGGCAGCTCGACCGGGCTCATGCCCTGCGCGCGGCCGTCGGGATCGCAGTTGCCGGCCCAGGTGCACGAGCCCACCCAGTCCTCTGACCACCAGTCGTCGGGCCGGTCCGGCAGTCCGCGGAACTGCCTGGTCAGCGAGCCGCCCTCGTAGAAGCGATAGAGCGGGTGGTAGGCCAGCGGCAATGGCCGCCTGATCGCAGCCCGGAGCTGATCCAGCCGGTCGGTCATCGCAGCGCCCTCACAGCTCGGCGTTCACGATGAAGCCGCCATCCACCAGCAGCGTCGCGGCGGTCACGTAGCTGGCATCGGCCGACAGCAGGAACGCGATAGCGTTCGCGAGCTCCTCCGGCTGTGCGCCCCGGTGCAGCGGGATTCGCTGCTTGTAGTACTTCAGGACCTCCGGATCGTCCATCATCGGCGCGCTCATCGGGGTCATGGTCCAGCCCGGCTCGACAGCGTTCACCCGGATCCCGTGCTCGCCGAGGTTGCATGCCAGGGCCTTGGCCAGCATGCTGATGGCACCCTTCGTCCCGCAGTATGCGGTCTGGTACGGCGCGCCCACGTGCGCCGAGATCGAGCTCACGCAGCAGATCGCGCCGCCATGGCCCTCGCGGATCATCTGCTTGGCGGCTTCGGTGCAGACCACCCAGGTGCCGCGCACGTTCGTCTCGAACAGCAAGTCGAAGTCCTCGACGCTCGTCTCATCCCACTTCAGGAACGGGTTGACGGCGGCGTTGGACACCACGTAGTCCAGCCGTCCGGCCCGTTCCGCCACGCCGTGCACCATCGCCGTGACCTGCCCGGGATCGCGCACGTCGGCGGGCACGGCGAAGCCCCGGCCGTCCGCTGCGCTGATCCGGGCAAGTGTGCCGGCCGGATCCTGGTCCGGGCGATGGTTCACCGCCACGGTCGCGCCGTCGGCCGCCAGGCGCGCAGCGGTCGCTTGCCCGATGCCGGTCGCCGCGCCGGTCACAATCGCGACCTTTCCGTCGAAACGCCGGTCCATGAGCGCTCCTTCGCGGCTGTCAGAAGATGGCGATCGGGTTCCACGGCGAGCCGGTGCCGCCAGGCAGCCGCAGCGGCACGCCGATCACCATGAACTCGAAGCGCCCTTCCTCCGCGCAGGCCCGGGCGAGATCTTCGAGCTGCAGGCTGTCGGACACGAACATCCCCATCGCGGTGACCTGAAGCGGATGGATCGGATAGAGCATGCCCTCGACGTTGCTCGGCACTGTCTCACCGTCGCCGTCGGGCAGGAACGCGGCGATCTTACGCTCGTGCATCCAGCCGATCGTGTCGACGTGCAGGCCGGCCTTGCCCTGGCCGGCCGGCGGGTAGCCGTTGTCCCACGCGCCAAGCTCAACCCGCCGCCGGTGGTGGCCGGTGCGGAAGACGAAGATATCGCCCTCGCCGAGCCGCACGCCCTGCGCCTCCTCGACCGCCTCCAGTTCCGCGCGTGTCACCGCCTCACCGGGCTCCAGCCAGCTGACACCGCGGAACCGCGGAATGTCCAGCAGCACCCCGCGGCCTACCAGGCCGTCGCGGTAGGCGGTCACGTCGAGTGCGGTGGCGCCCCGTGAGGTCATGACCTGCTGGGCGGGCCGACCGTTGTAGACCAGTCCCCGGTAGGCGATGTGGCAGAGCGCATCCATGTGGGTGTGGCAGTCGCCGTGGAACTCGACGCCGACGAAGTCGGTCGCGAAGGTCAGCGCGCTCGATCCGATGTCGATGTCATGGCCCTGCACCACATGGTGGATGACCGGGCTGGGGTTGTCCGGCCCGGCCGCCTTGTTCATCGGGATGGCCATCGTGACCTGCCGCCCCGACCGGACGAGCCCGGCCGCGGCGCGCACCATCTCAGGGGTGATGAAGTTCAGCGTCCCGCGCTCGTCATCGTCACCCCAGCGGCCCCAGTTCTTGACGGCCTGGAAGATCTCATCGAACTCGCTCAGCGTCACCCGCGCGGGCAGGGTCAGGGTCGCCACTGTCGCCGTCACCTCCTGGTCGTCGCATGATCACTGGCCAGCCGCGCCACCCTCGTCCCGAACTCGGCAACTGCCTCGGGTCCCGCGAGCGCGCCAATCTCCAGGTCATATCGCCGGGTCTCGCCCGGTTCGAGCCATTGCAGCTCGCCGCGGTCCCGGGCGTCGAGCCGGCCGGCGTCGCGGTTCGTGCTCGGCTCGAGGCCGACCGCGTAGGTCCCCTCGCCGAGCATCCGCCAGACCGTGTGATGCGGCAGCTGGTCATGCCGGAAGACCTGGTACACCCCAAGCCCGAGTGCGCGGTTGACGACCGCGACGGGCACGGTGCCGGCCGGCTCGGCGATGACTTCGTGTTCGAAGCACGCCTCGGTGGCGTTGCGCACAGGTGCCGACATCCGCCGGTACCCCTCGACCGGCGCTGCGTAGTCAGTGGTCGTGGACCGGCTGCTCACGAGCAGCTCCGACCCCTCGTCCACGACGGGGAACCCCGCGTTGCAGTGGTAGAGGAACATGTGCGAGCAGCGCGTGTGCCCGACGTTGCCGACCTCGTCTGCGATCGTGAACCGGGACTCGCCGACCCTCGCCTCGATGCGCCTGCGCAGCACGAGGCTCTCGCCGAACACCGCGGACTGCAGCACCTCGCCTTCGGCCCACAGCACGCACTCGTCGCCGTCCCAGCGCTCGCCATACCCGGTCAGCCGGGCCGGCAGCCCGCCGACCCGCCCGTGCAGCCCGTATTCGACGGTTTCCAGCACGTGCGGCTGATTGAAATGGGCCGCCGTGTCGCGGCCGGGCACCAGCGTGTGGTCCAGGCCGCAGGTCACCACCATCCCGCCGCCCCAGGCACGGAACCAGCCCCATTCCCCTGGCTCGTAGTACCAGGGTGCGACCACGCCAGCGGCCGACTGCCAGCTCAGCGGCAGCCCGCCGAACTCGCATCGGCCGACGTCGAAACAGCGGTCGACCAGCACGTCGAACGCGAACCCGCTGCCGGTACGGAACTCAAGGACACGCACGCCGCGGCCGATGCCATCGCCAAGGGTCACCAGCCGGACCCCCGCAGCCTGCTCAAGCCGGCCGAGCCGCCGCAGCAACTCGGCCCGGCTCCACCGCGCACCGAAGAGCTCAGGCATGTCAGCTCGCGGCTCCCGCCCGCGGCCTGCGCTCCCAGTTGCGCGCCAGGAACGCATAGGCATCGGCGGCAAGCTCCTCCTCGCTGTCGAACAGCTTCCGCCAGATCTTCGTGGCGGCGGCAAGGTTGGGCAGGAAGTTGCCGAACGCCTCAACGGTCAGCCAGCCGTCATAGCCGATGTCGTGCAGCGCGGCGAACGTGCTGTCCCATGCGACGCTGCCCGTTCCCGGCACGCCGCGGTCGTTCTCGGATATGTGCACGTGTGCGATCCGCGAGCCGGCCCGGCGGATCGCGGCGGCTGGATCTTTCTCCTCGATGTGCGCGTGGAAGGTGTCGAGGTGGATGCGGCAGTTCGGGTGGCCGACCTCGTCGATGCAGGCAATCGCCTGGTCCAGGGTGTTCAGGTGGTACAGCTCGAACCTGTTGACGACTTCCTCGGCGAGCACGACACCGGCCCCGGCGGCGTACTCCGCCACCCGGCGCAGGTGCTCGACGCAGCGCTGGCGTTCCTCGCCGGTGGCACCGCGGCCGGTGAACACGCCGAGGGCGACCTGGTGCGGGCCGCACAGCAAGCTCGAACCCGCGATGGCACAGCAGTCGATCACCTGCCGCATGTGCTGATAAGCGGCCTCCCGGACGGCCGGATCGGGACTGAGCGGATTATGCTGAGCCGCGATCACTGTGTTGGCCGTGCGCTGCAGCCCGAGATCGTCGAGCCTGCGCGCCCACCGCGCCCACTTCGCCTGATCGAGGTCGAAGATCGGCACTTCCACGCCGTCGTATCCGATCTGCTTCAGCCGCTCCAGCACGGGCAGCAGCCCGTCGTGCATGTCGGCCGCCCACAAGTACAAGTTGATGCCGAACTTCATGGTCACTGCCTCTCACGCAGGTACTCGCCGAGGGCTCCCTGCGGCTTGAGCGCATCTTGCACGACCGCGCCTGTGTACCCGGACCATCGCGACCGGGTCGTCACCCGGCGGCGGCGGGGACGTCGACCACCAGTCACCCTCCTCACGCCGGAGCACCCGGAGCACTAGGCCGAGAGCATTCGCTCAAGCGCTGACCATCCGCTCCATTCCGAGTGTAGGACTGCGCGCAGACGCTTGGCAAGATGCGCCAGCATGCGCCACCCCTCCCGAGCCCGGCCGGTTCTGACCTACGGGGTCCGCGCCAGGGCGAGCGATTGCTCATGATATTGACATTTGCTCACATGAGGTTTCTAATGACTGCCAGGCAGCGCACGAACCAGCGACGCCGGGAATTGCAGGAGGAGCCATGTCTGACACGGTGCTGCCCGGCGCGACGCGACCGAGCAGCGGCGAGCCCGTGCCCGAAGGCACCGATCTCCAGCGCGATGCCATCGGGCTGGTCGGCGCCACGATGCAGAACATCACCCACATCGCGCCGGCGATCGCCGCATTGTTCTTTACCCAGTTCGTGGTGTCGCTGGCAGGCGTCACCGCGCCGCTGGCCTACCTGCTCGGCGTCATAGTAGTGCTGATGCTGGGCAGCACCCTGGTCCAGTTGTCCAAGCACATGCCATCGGCGGGCGGCTACTACACCTATGTAAGCAGGGCTCTGCATCCGCGGGTCGGATTCCTCACCTCATGGATGTACGTGCTATACGCGCCGCTGGCCGGCGGCCCGATCTACGGCTACTTCGGCTTCATCGTGTCGCAGGAGCTGAAGACGAACTACCAGATCAGCGTGCCGTGGCTGTGGTGGGTGTGCGTCCTTGCCGGGGCGCCGCTCATCGCGTTCCTGCAGCACCGCGGCATCAAGATCTCGGCGCGGGCGATGCTGATCCTCGGCGGTCTAGAGATGCTGATCGTCTTCGTGCTCGCGCTGTGGGGGTTCGCGAGCCCAGGTCCGGGTGGCTTCACGTTCTCGGTGTTCGACATCACGAAGAAGCTGTCAGTGGAGGGCTTCGCGCTCGCTGTCGTGTTCTCCATCCAGGGCCTCACCGGCTGGGAAGGCGCCGCTCCGCTCGCCGAGGAGACCCGCGATCCGAGGCGGAACGTGCCGAGGGCGACGATGCTGTCGATCTGCCTGCTCGGCGTGTTCCTCATCATCGCCTACTGGGGCCAGATCCTGGGCTGGGGCGTCAGCAAGCTGGGCGGCCTGCCGTCGTCAGCCGATCTCCCAGGCCTGGTGCTGGCCCACCGGTTCTGGGGCGGCGCCTGGTTCATCCTGCTGCTCGCGTTCCTGAACACGACCATCGCGGTCTGCCTGGCGACCGCGAACGTCGGGACCCGCATGTGGTACCGGATGGCCAAGGGCGGGTCATTTCCGCAGGCGCTAGCGAAGGTCGACCCCAACTACAAGACACCCACGAACGCCATCTTGGTACAGCTCGCCCTTGCGCTGGTCTCCGGGCTCGGCGTCGGCGCCTGGATCGGCGCCGACAAGTCGTTCCTGCTGGTCGATGGCCTGGTGCTGGTCATGGCGGTGCTGTTTGTCTACGTCATGGCCAACGCCGCGGTGTTCGCCTACTACCTCTGGCAGCGGCGGCCGGACTTCAACGTCATCCTGCACGTGCTGTTCCCGCTGATCTCCAGCGGTGCCCTGATCTACGCGCTGGTCTACTCATTCATCCCGTTCCCGGCCGCGCCCTACAGTTATGCGCCGCTGATCGACGGCATCTGGCTGTTCCTGGGCCTGGTCGTCCTGCTGGTGATGTGGCTCCAGCGCAACGATCGGTGGCTGCTCACGGCGGGCGCCGCACTCAGCGAGAGCGACGAAACCGCCATGGACACGGCGGTACGGAAGACCTGACCGCGCGGCCGGGGTTGCAGCGCCGCGGCGCGGGTCGCGGGAAGAGTCACGAGCATGTGTGGCCGCCTTCGGCCAGCGGCGGAGCAAACAGCAGGCCGATGAGGGCATCCTTCAGCCATTGCTCATACCGCTGGAGGGCAGCCCCGGTCGCAGACGAGCAGCCGGTAGACCTCGGGGGACATCAGCGCGGGATGATGTCCGCGGCTTCGCGTTCGCGCAGCTTGGGCCGTAGCACGCCGACGCGCGCCACGGAACGTGCGATCCACTCCTGGCCCTGGTCCCGCTGCCGGGTGTGGCTGGCGAGCAGTTCGGCGGCGCCGGGATCGGAACCCGCTGCGCTCAGCAGGATCCGGTAAACGGGCTCGGCCCTCGACATGATCTCACGGGTGATGCCGGCGAAGCCCGCCAGCTGGTTCCTGGGATCCGGATCGCTGAGCAGGGCACGGGCACGTGGCAGTGGACCGCGGCGCATCCGGGGATCACCGAGATTCAGGCCGGGACGTACGTGCTCATGGACAACTACTGGCCAGATGGTCAGCGGGTTCGAGCATTCGCTGACCGTTCAGGCCAGCGTTATCAGCCGACAGAGCGGGAAGGTAATCGTCGACGCCGGCTCGAAATCGCTCGCCGGCCCTGCGGACGTGACGATCGTCGGGCATGAGCACCGTGGCCCCGGCCATCACGGCCTTGGCGGGTGACGGTCCCATGGGTCGGCAGGGCCCGGCCGGTCATGTGCGGGACGCGGCGGCCTCACCACCGCGGGATCGGTACGGGTTTGGTGCCTCTGTAGCGGAAAGCGGCCGAAAACGGCCGCCTTTCCCGTACAGAAGCACCGATCCCATGCAGTTGACGCCAAGTCGCAAGCCGAGTGAGGCTTCCCGTGGCCAAGCACCACCGCCCGTTCGGGTCAAGGATTTTCCGAACGGGCGGTGGTGCGGCGGGTTCCTAGGCCGCGGTCAGGACCGGGGCGGGCGCGGGTTCCGGGGCGGCCGGGGCCGGGACGCGGAGCAGGCGGGCGAACCGCCGGGGCAGCCACCAGTTGGCGCCGCCGAACAGGGCGACCAGCGCCGGGACCATCAGGCAGCGGATGATCACCGCGTCGATCAGGATGCCGGCGCCGAGCCCGGTGGCCAGGATCTTCAGGTCGGTCTCGGGGCCGGTGGACATGGACAGGAAGGACAGCATCAGGATCGCCGCGGCGCTGGTGACCAGGCGGCCGGTGCGGCCCAGGCCCTCGGTGACCGCGTGCCGGGCGTCGCCGCTGGCGTCGTAGGCCTCGCGGATGCGGGTGAGGATGAACACCTCGTAGTCCATGGACAGGCCGAACAGGAACGCGAACACCATCAGCGGCACCCACATGGTGATGGCGCCGGTGGCCGGGATGCCCCAGACGGCGGCCGAGCCGTGGCCGTCCTGCCACACCCAGGTGAGCACGCCATAGGCGGCGGCCAGCGAGACCAGGTTGAACGCCACGGCCTTGGCGGCCAGCAGCACCGAGCGGAACGCCCTGGTCAGCAGCAGGAACGTGGCCACGCCGATGATCGCGAGCATGAGCGGGAAGTCGCCGTAGACCGCGTGGTCGAAGTCGATCAGCGAGGCGCCGTCGCCGCCGACGCCGATCACGCGCGGGCTGGGCAGCAGCGCGTGCTCCAGGGCGGCGACCGTGGCCTGGCCGGCCGGGACGCTGCTCTCGGCGTCCGGGATCACGGTGACCAGGGCGGTTCCCGCGCGGCGGTAGTCGGGGGCGGCCGGCGCCACCGCGGCGTACACGCCCGGCAGGCGGGCCGCCCGCGCGGCGACCGCTGCGGGGTCGGACCTGGTGAGGACCTCGGCGGGGGTGATGACGCCGGACGGGACGCCGCCGTCGGTCAGCGTGACCAGCGCGGCGTGCGCCGGGCCGCCGGTGGCCTGCGCGGAGCTGCCCGGCTCGCCGAGGTGAAGCGACAGGGCGGGCAGCATCAGCGCGGCCAGGACGCCGAGCCCGGCCGCCGCCGCCAGCCAGCGGTGCCGGTAGACGCCGCGGGCCCAGGCGGAGAACGCCCGGCTGGCGCGGCGCTCGGTGCGCAGCCGCGGCCAGTCGAGCCGCGGGCCGACGGTGGCCAGGATCACCGGGAGCAGGGTGACGGCGACCGCCACCGACACCAGCGGCACCAGCACGCCGCCGTAGCCGACGCTGCGCAGCATCGGCACCGGCAGCACGATCATCGACAGCAGCCCGATCGCGACCGTGAGCCCGGAGAAGACCACGGCGCGGCCGGCGTGCTGCATCGCCATCGTGACGGCGGCCTGGTTGTCGCGGCCGTGGGCGCGCTCCTCGCGCCAGCGGCTGACCACCAGCAGCGAGTAATCGATGGCCACGCCCAGCCCGATCAGCGCGATCAGGAACTCGACGATCTGGCTGATGCCGGTGACCTCGGTCAGCCCGCCGACGATGAGGAACGTGGCGAAGACCGAGATGCCGCCGATGACAAGGGGCAGGATCGCGAGGAAGCTGGCGAACACGAACGCCAGGATCGCGAGCGCGCCGACCGCGCCGATCATCGCCTCGGTCATGATGCCGGTGCCCTTGGCGGGCCTGGCGCCGTTCTGCAGCAGCTGCAGGCCGGTGACGCCGACGCGCCAGCCCGCGTGGGCCGGCGCCGCGGCGGCCACGGCGCGGCCGATGGCCGGGCCGAGGCTGGGGCCGCCGAAGCCGGTGTCCGGGGCGGTGTAGACAAGGGCGAAGGTGGACCGGCCGTCGCGGGTGACGAACGCCGGGTCGTGAGTGGTGGCGTAGTCGGCGATCCGCACGCCGGGGATGTCGGCGCGGATGGCCTCGAACGCGCGGCCGGCCGCCGCGGCGGCCGCCCTGGCGGTGACCCGCTGGCCCTGCGGCACGGTGATCACCGGGACGTACGGCGTCTGGCCGCCGCCGTTGCCGTAGTCGCGGGTGATCTGGTTGTCGGTGCGGAACGCCTGGCCCGGCATGGCGAAGGTGTTCGTCATCCGGTGCGTGGTCCCGCCGATGGTCAGCACGCCCGCGGCGGCCACGACGACCCAGAACAGGGCCACGAGCGCCTTGTGGCGCAGTACGAAGCTGGTGAGCGCGGTCATGGTCTCCTCGCTTGTCGGCTGTGGCGGCGGCCTGCCCGCCGGCTGCCATGTCAGCGTGCCGGCCGGCGCCGTGCTCGGTCGTCCCGCCGGCGATGGCAGTCGGCGGTACCGCCCGGGGATTCGGCGGCGCCCGGATTACTCCCCCGGGAGTATCCGGGCTGTCAACCCGGGGATGCTGACTGCCGGCTCGCGCGGGCCTACGCTTGCGGCATGGACGGCGTGGTGGCCGCGTGGCGCCGGTGGCGCGGCTGGCCGGGCCGGGACGTGCTCCTGGTCCTGCTGGTGACCGTGCTGCTGCTGCTCGGCAGCTACGGCGAGGCTCATCCGCGCAACCCCGCCGACACGATCCAGTTCGGCCACCGGCCGGTGCCGCAGCCCGGTGCCGCGTACGTTCTGGTCGCGATCGCGTGCCTGGCGCTTGCCTGGCGCCGGCGCCGGCCGGCCGCCGTGCTCGCCGTCTCCGCCGCCGCGGCGATCGGCTACACGCTGCTGGGCAACGTGAACGGCTCCGTGCTCGTCGCGCCGGTCATCGCCTTGTACGCGCTGGCCACGCAGGTGAGCGCCCGCCGGGCCGTGCTGGCGGCCCTGGTGACGATGGTGGTGCTGACCGCGGCCACCGCGGCGCGCAACCCGTTCGGGCATATCACCGGCGGCGCGGTCGACATCATCCCGTTCATGGTCGCCGCGGTGACCTTCGCCGGGATCGCGGTGGCGAACCGGCGGGCGTACGTGGCCTCGATCCGGGCCCGGGCCGAGGCCGACGCGCAGCGGCGGGTCGACGAGGAGCGGCTGCGCATCGCCAGGGAGCTGCACGACGTGGTCTCGCACACGATGGCCACCATCAACGTGCAGGCCGGGACCGCCGCCCACGTGCTGTCCAGCCGCCCCGAGGTGGCCGCCGAGGCGCTGGCGGCGATCAAGGCGGCGAGCAAGGAAGGGCTGCGCGAGCTGCGGGCCATCCTCAACGTGCTGCGCCAGGCCGACGAGGCCGACCCGACCCAGCCGGCGCCGGGCACCGCGCAGCTCGGCACGCTCGTCGCCGGGGCCCGCCGGGCCGGGCTGGCCACCACGCTGACCGTGACCGGGACGCCGTTCCCGCTGCCGGCGGCGGTGGACCTGGCCGCCTACCGCATCGTCCAGGAGTCGCTGACCAACGCGATCCGGCACGCGGGCCCGGCGACCGCCGCGGTCTCGGTCGGCTACCTCGGCGACCAGCTGCGCATCGAGGTGACCGACACCGGCCGCGGCGCCGGCGGCCCGGGCGGCTACGGGGGCGGCCCGGGCGGCAACGGGGGCGGCCCGGGGCACGGGCTGGCCGGGATGCGGGAGCGGGCCGCGGCCGTCGGGGGCACCGTGGAGGCCGGCCCCCGGCCCGGCGGCGGCTTCCGCGTCGCGGCCACGCTCCCGGTGACGCCGGACGGGAGGCGGCCGTGATCCGGGTGCTGCTCGCCGACGACCAGGCGCTGATCCGCGCCGGGTTCCGCGTGCTCGTCGAGGCCGCCGACGACCTGGAGGTGGTCGGCGAGGCGGCCGACGGCGCCGCCGCGGTCGACCTCGTCCGCCGGCAGCGAGCCGACGTCGTGCTCATGGACATCCGGATGCCGGGCATGGACGGCCTGGAGGCCACCAGGCGCATCTCGGCCGATGAGGACCTGGCCGGCGTCAAGATCATCATCTTGACCACGTTCGAGACCGACGAGTACGTCTACCGGGCGCTGCGGGCCGGGGCCAGCGGCTTCCTGGTCAAGGACACCGAGCCGGCCGACCTGCTCCAGGCGATCCGGGTGG